>Ga0209060_10000268_pt1 | contig 112138 bp, 93 predicted proteins | sample Coa_R1_8_FD_187155 | JGI IMG/M metagenome (GOLD analysis project Ga0209060, IMG submission 187155) | Surface soil microbial communities from Centralia Pennsylvania, which are recovering from an underground coalmine fire - Coalmine... | ecosystem: Environmental > Terrestrial > Soil >... | reverse complement strand
TGGTGACTCACGTGTTACTCACCCGTCCGCCGCTGACCAGAGCCGAAGCCCTGGCCCGCACGACTTGCATGTGTTACGCACGCCGCCAGCGTTTGTCCTGAGCCAGGATCAAACTCGCCATACATTTGTATCTTTGAACTCCCCATCTCAGAGAAGTATCAAATGTGCATGAACAAGTCTTGTATCCTTGACTTGGAAGTTCTGGTCACTTGACCAAAGTTCCTTACCACTCTTCAGTTGTTCAAGTGCTCGCGCCCCACGATTTCGCAACTCTTGTGCGTTCGTGCTTTTTCTCGGACGCAAGGAAGAATATACCACAGGTTTTTTGGTGTGTCAACCTTTTTAGGACGAGTTTTCCTCTGTTCGCAAAATTTCGTTTGTTTGGCAGTGCTTTTTCTGGCTCAGCTTGCTTCTCTGCGGCACTGTGCTATACTCAGCACACACGCTATGGAATGTCCAGACCGTTGAGGAAGGGGCTTGATGACTATGCCGGTTGATATTACTGATGTGCTGACGATTGTGGGACAACAAGAACAATGGCGCCAGCGCGAAACGATAAACCTGATTGCCAGCGAAAACACGCCGAGCAAGGCGGTGCGCGAGGTGCAGAACTCTGACTTCATGAGCCGCTATGCCGAGGGTCATCCCAATAAGGGCGAGCAGGTAAACCGCTATTACCAGGGCACGCGCTACATCGACCAGATTGAGACGATGGCCGAAGAGGAACTGAAGGCGCTGCTGGAATGCCGCCAGGTGGACGTGCGCCCCATCAGCGGCAACGCGGCCAACACTGGCATTGCGCTGGGCTATCTGCGCGGCGATGACGCGCTGATTGTAAACTCGACGGATGCGGGCGGGCATATCAGCCACGGGCCGGTGGGCGTGTTTGGGCGGCGTATCCAGGGGCGCGGCAAGACGCTGCTCATGGACAGGCCCAACCATGTGCCGCTGCATTACTTTCCGCTGACGGAGGACCATTATCATATCGACGCGGCGCGCACGATCGAGTTGATCGAGCAGGTTGAGCCGAAGATGTTGGTGATGGGCAAGAGCCTCTTCCTCTTCCCTGAGCCGGTGGCCGAGCTTGCGCCGATCTGCCGCGAAAAGAAGATTCCCATCCTTTTTGACGCGGCGCATGTGTTGGGGCTGGTGGCCTGCGGCCAGTTTCAGTCGCCGCTGAAAGAAGGCGCAACCTGGATGACGGCCAGCACGCACAAGACGTTTCCGGGGCCGCAGCGTGGGGCGATCTTTGCCGATCTGGATGAGGAAGATGAGAAACGCTACTGGCAGCCTGCCGACCGGGGCGTCTTCCCTGGCTCCAGCAGCAATCATCACCTGCACACCTTGCCCGCGCTGATCGTGGCGACGCGCGAGATGCGCGCGTTTGGGCGGGCGTATGCGGCTCAGATTGTGGCGAATGCCCAGGCGTTGGGGCGCGCGTTGGACCACGCGGGCATCGCGGTGGAGGCGAAGGACTTCGGCTATACGCGCAGCCATCAGATTGCGGTGAATGTGGCAAGCTCTGGCGGCGGCCTGGAGACGGCGCTGCGCCTGGAGCAGAACGACATCATCTGCAACTACAACATGCTGCCAGGTGATACCGATCCACGCCATCCCTCCGGCTTGCGCCTGGGGGCGCAGGAGATGACGCGCTTTGGCATGCAAGAGGATGCGATGGAGCGGCTGGCGGAACTGCTGGCCGACGCAATTCGCGGCAAATCGGTGAAGGCTGAGGTAAACAAGCTGCGCGGCCAGTATACTGAGATGCAGTACGTCTAGGCTCGCAGATCGCTGCCGCCTTCAGCGCTTTACACACTGGAGGCGGCAACGATACTTCTCTTACACTGCCGCTGTGGCGGCAACGCTGGCCGCCAGCGTTGCCGCAGCGGCGTCATCTGCGGCAAGGATGATGAGATACCAGCTCAGGAGGATGAGCAGCGAGAGTTCGGGGGTGGCTCTGGTCCCAGGCAGCAGGTCGATGTGCCCCTTTTCCGGAGTGGAGCGCGCCGTGCGTTTGACGCGCAGCAAGAGGTCATTCGTTGCTGTGGTCCAGGCCCATTCAGCATTCCAGAAGCTGGTGGGACGCAGGCCAAAGCGTCGGCCATCTGGAAATTCCAGCGTGCCGCCGCCACGCCAGAGCGGTTGAAAGCGGGCAACTTCCAGGTCGGCTTCACTCTCGCGCGCCTCCACGTGCTGATGGAGAAAGCCCAGGCGGCGGAAGGTCCAGCGGCCATCAGCAGCTTCGCCAGCGGCCATCTGCTTGTGCTGCTTTTCCCAGCGCAGCGTTGCCAGCGTCTCTTCACCGGCCCGCAGTTCAAAGTCGCGCTTATGCTTGCGGGGTTGTATCCAGATAAGTTCGTGCTGCCCGATTTCGCGTATCGCTTTCATAGGCTGGCCTCCTCTCTCACCTCCATCATAGCCCAGGTGTGTCAATGTGTATTTATGTGCTTGTTAAGCAGGGGTTAAAATCTGGTCAACAAAGGTGGCCCAAGCCTTCGACTTCAGCCAGAGGCGCCCCATCAACTTGCCAGAACGTTAGCCAGGGCGCTTTTCCTCGCTTTTTCTACAGAAATAGCCTGCTGATACGTTACAAAGGTAGGCGCTGCTGCGTCCCTGCATGGGACTCGTCGGCAAGCTGTTTCAGACATTTTTCGAGGAGAACAGAGATGAGTAAGCGTTCGTTGAATGTACTGGTGGGAATCCTCATTCTGGTGCTGATCGTCGGTATCATCGCCTATTTTGTCTCAGCAGGCTTTCAGGGTTGGGTCCAGACCTGGCTAGGGAACCCGGTTGGACTCGCGGCCTCGGCGACCACAGTTGCTGCTCTAGCCACCCTGCTTGCAGTAGTTGTCGGACTCAGGGGCATCTATGTGGGGCGTAAACTCGCGCATGAAGCCTTCGAGCAGACGGAGAAAGCGCAAGCGGAGGGCCGCCAGCAGTTTTTAGAGGCCCAATACAATGCCAGGCGTCCTTTGCTCGTTCCTGCCGCTGCTGACCTTTCTGAGGTGCGCGAATTAGAAGAGCCGATAGCCATCGAATGGAATACCTCTGTGTTTGTCACCATTCGGAATGTGGGCACTGGCATTGCCACCAACATCAGGATGGTTGTTCTGCCTCCTGCGCCCGCACCAGAAGACATGTATCCCTACGTCTTCCGGCTTGGCACACCGCTTCCTGCCGACAGCGACCCGGTGAAGGTGTACTTACGCCCTGGCGCTGTCCAGTATCGTGAAAGTGAGCGCCTCCATGGGCATTCCCTGTATCTTCCTCCAGAGCGAGTTGCGGACCCCGCTGACAACGCGGACCACTTTCTGGCGCGCCTCTGCATCACCTATCAGGATGTTTTCGGAAGAAAACACGCGAGCATCTTTGATTTGAGCGATTGGGGCATTTGGGTCAATGTGGCGTTTCTCACCAATATTGAACGAGACCTTGCTGAGATAGGTGTGGCATAGTTGTCCGCTCGTTCATGTAGATAAGCTTAGTCACTCATTCCCAGAAAGGATACCAGTGATGAGCCATCCCGATCATATCGAGTTTCTGAATCCTTCGACCTTAGCGGCTCCGCCAGGCTATTCGCATGTGGTGAAGGTCACCGGCGGGCAGACGATCTATCTCGCGGGGCAGGTTGCCCTTGATGCCTCAAGGAATCTGGTTGGCCGTGGCGATTTTCGCGCTCAGGCCGTGCAAGTCTTTGAAAATATCAAGGCGGCGCTGGCTGCCGTCGGGGCTGATTTCAACCACGTGGTGAAGCTGAATTATTACCTGCTTGATCGGTCACAAACGCTGGTACTGCGCGAGGTGCGCGACCTCTACGTGAATACTGAGGCTCCCCCGGCAAGCACGCTGGTCGTGGTGAGCGGCCTGTTTCAGGAAGATTTCTTGCTGGAAATCGAGGCTATTGCCGTCCTACCGGCCTAATGGCGCTGCCCTACAGCGGAATGTTGCCGTGCTTTTTGGGCGGGTTGGTGTCGCGCTTGTTCTTGAGCATTTCCAGCGCGCGAATCAGCCTGGAGCGCGTGTCGCGCGGCTCGATGATCTCGTCGATGTAGCCGCGCGAGGCCGCTTCATAGGGATTGGCAAACTTTTCCTGATAGTAGGCAATCAGTTCCTGGCGGCGCGCCGTGGGGTCTGCGGCGGCTTCGATCTCGTCTTTGAAGAGGATGTTGACCGCGCCTTCCGGTCCCATCACCGCGATTTCGGCGGAAGGCCAGGCATAGTTGATGTCACCGCGCACGTGTTTGCTGCTCATCACGTCATACGCGCCGCCGTAGGCTTTGCGCGTGATGACTGTGATCTTGGGGACCGTCGCCTCGCAGTAGGCAAAGAGCAGCTTGGCTCCGTGCCGAATGATGCCGCCGTGCTCCTGGCCGAGACCAGGCAGGAAGCCAGGCACGTCCTCGAACGTGATGATGGGAATGTTGAAGCAATCGCAAAAGCGCACAAAGCGCGCAGCCTTATCGGATGAGTTGATGTCGAGCACGCCCGCCAGCACGCTGGGCTGCTGCGCGACGATGCCCACCGAACGCCCATTCAGGCGCGCAAAGCCGACGATGATATTGCGGGCATATTGCTCCTGCACCTCGAAGAAATCGCCGTTATCGACGACGCGGTGGATGACCTCTTTCATGTCGTAGGGTTTGTTGGGGTTGTCGGGGATGATGTCGTCCAGCGCCTCATCCACGCGATCAGGCGCGTCGGTGGGGTCCAGGCGCGGCGGGTCTTCCACATTGTTGGAAGGGATATAGCTCATCAGCGTGCGAATCTGATGCAGGCAGGCCGCTTCATTGGGCGCGGCGAAGTGCGCCACACCGCTGATGCTGTTATGGACACTCGCGCCGCCCAGTTCCTCGAAGGTGACATCTTCGTGGGTGACTGTCTTGACGACGTTGGGGCCGGTGACAAACATATGGCTGGCGCCATCGACCATAAAGATAAAGTCGGTGATGGCGGGCGAATAGACCGCGCCGCCCGCGCAGGGGCCAAGCACCGCCGAAAGCTGAGGGACGACGCCAGAGGCCAGCGTGTTGCGCAAGAAGATGTCAGCATACGCGCCCAGGCTGACGACGCCCTCTTGAATGCGCGCGCCGCCGCTGTCGTTCAGGCCGATGATCGGCGCGCCGTTCTTCATCGCCATGTCCATGATCTTACAGATTTTTTCGGCGTTGGCCTCGGACATGGTGCCGCCAAAGACGGTGAAGTCCATGGCAAAGACGTAGACCAGCCGCCCGTCAATCTCGCCGTAGCCGGTGACCACGCCATCGCCCGCGAAGCGCTGCTTGTCCAGGCCAAAAGCGCTGGAGCGATGGGTGACAAACATATCCAGTTCGTTGAAGGAGCCAGGGTCCAGCAGCAGATCGAGCCGCTCGCGGGCGGTTAGCTTGCCCTTTTTGTGCTGCGCGTCGATGCGCTTCTGGCCGCCGCCCAGCAGGGCTTCTTGTTTCATGCGGCGCAGTTCTTCGATACGTTCACGATTGTTCATAGACGGCTCCTGCTTTGCGTATAGTCAGCTACTCGGTGCGTTGCACCAGTTCCAGCAAGACACCATTGGCGCTTTTGGGATGCACAAAGATGGCGCGGCCTTCGGCGGCCTGGCGCGGCGTGCTATCGAGAACCCGCGCACCGCTCGCGGCCAGATAGGCCAGCGCGGCATCGATGTTGGGCGTTTCCAGGCAGATATGGTGCAGCCCCTCGCCGCGCTTCTCCAGAAATTGGGCCACGCCCGTCGTTGGGTCCGTTGGCTCGACCAGTTCGATCTCGCTGCCCTGCGGCCCACCGGAGGGCAAAAAGGCGATGCGCACCCCTTCCTGGGCAAGCGTTTTGATGGCGGAAGGCTGCATGCCCAGCAGATCACGATAGAAGCCCAGCGCCTGATCGATGCTGCGCACGACGATAGCCACGTGATCGATGCGCTTGATGAGATGGCCGGGCATGGCCGCGCTGCTGAGGTCTGGCTGGTCAGTCATACGATATGCCTCGCGATAGCTTCGTCGAAATCGTCCAGAATGGTGTGTATCTCTTCCTGGCTCAACTTTTCCAGGTCCACCCGTGGCAAGACCAGCGGAATGGTCACAAATGGGCCATTCCGCCGGTTTGCCGAGCGAATCAGCCCATCCAGCGCCAGCAGCGCGCCGATGCGCACCTCTTCGGGATAGTTCAACCCTTCCGCCGCTAGCTCGAAGGTTTCCATATTCAGCACTTCATGCGAAAAATCGGGCTGGACGCGCAGGCCAAGTTCCAGATCGGTATAGGTTGCGCCTTCGCCCAGCGCGGGCGGCTGGATGATCGTGCAGTAAATGGCGTACAGGTCGCGATCACGATAGAGCGCATTCAAGGTATACCAGCGATCAGGCCAGAAGTGCTGAAGACTGTGGTAGCGCATCGTCCAGTCGCGGGTGGACCAATGCATGACGGTGCCCGCGGGGGTCCAGATGCTCGTGCGCGTTGCGCTGGAAGGCAAGAGATACCCCTCCCACGTTCCTCCGAGCCGTTTATCATACTTTTCCTGGCGCATCAACACGCGCGGTAGCATACGTTTCTCCAGTGCAGTGGGCGCTTACCAAGCTTCTGCGCCTCACGTGATTCGTTCCAGTGTGATGCCGGGCGACTCTCCAGTCGCTTGCACCTATGTAACATACGTAAAAAATGCGCGACGTGTCAAGATTTCACTCGTCCAAAGGCCGACATAAACAGATACCAGAGGCCCAGCGCACCCAGCACTGCCGCTGGCAGCCAGAAGGAGAAGATGATCCTGGCGGCTGGCGCTGATGCGTCGGCTGCCAGGAGAAGCAGACCCAGCACTGCCACTGCCGCGCCTGGCGAGAGCGCTGCGGGATGTGCCCAGGTCGGGATGGCGCGCATGGCCCAGGTAATTGCTAGCAATCCCAGGGCCAGAGCCAGCAAATGGAACGCCTCAATATACTGCCCGCTGATGATCTTACTATCGAAGAGTTGGTTGATGATGCCCAGCGGCAGCACCAGCGCGCTCAGAATAAAGAGGCGTTTCGGATAGATGAGCCATCCCAGAAACAAGCCGATGCCTGTCGCCAGCACGGCATCAAGCTTACTGCCACCGTTGATCTGCACAATGGCAGCAGTCACCGCGAGCAGACAAAGGAGCAGCGCTTGCAAGAAATGAGGCGAGAAGAGAAAGGGAAGCCTGGGCGTTTGCGCTTGGTTGCGGCCCGCTTCGACGGCTTCTCTGGCATGAGGTGGCTGGGTGATGGATGGCATGCGGGCGCTCCTAACGCGGCAGAAGGCTCCAGAGGCTGGCGCTGTCCCATTCCAGACCAGGGCCAGGCGGCAGGACATCGGGCTGGATGGACGACGCGCCTAAGCGATCCAGGCGCTCGATGATATGGGCGCGCGCCAGATCAGGTGTGTTGTTGGTGCGACTGAGGTGCGCCAGCCAGACCCAGCGCGGCGTGTCATCGACAATCGCCTCCAGCGCGTCGGCGGCCTGCTCATTGGAGAGATGGCCGGTAGGGCTAAGGATGCGCTTCTTTAAATGCCAGGGATAGGGGCCGCGCAGCAGGCGCTCGTGGTCATGGTTAGCTTCCAGCACCAGCAACTGCGCGGCGCGCAGAGCATCGAGCAGTGGCCCCTGCGCCATGCCGGTATCGATGGCGACGCAAATGCGCCAGCCCTGCGAACTGATCAGATAGCCACAGGGGGCGATGGCGTCATGCGAAACCGGAAATGAGGAGACATCCAGGCTGCCCACGCGCAGGCTTGCGCCCACCGCCAGCGGCTCGATGGAGCAGCGTGGCCCGCCTTCGGCCTCGCTGGGCAGCATGGCGCGCAGGGTCTCCGGCGCGCTGATGATCGGCGCTTCCCATTCGCGGGCCAGCACCGCTGCGCCCTGGGAGTGGTCGGTGTGCTCGTGGGTCAGCAGAATGGCGGTCAATTGGCTGCGCGTCACGCCTGCCGCGCGCAGGCGCGCGAACAGGATGCGCGGCGGCAGCCCGGCATCGACGAGCAGGCAAGTGCTGCCTGACTCGACAAGCAAGGCGTTGCCGCTGCTGCCGCTGCCCAACGAGCGAACTTTCATGCGCTGCCCCTTCGGCTTGTCCCTGGTGTTGCTGATGCTCGAACCGTGTAGAGGTATGTTCATGCCTTGCTGATGATTATAGCGCGCTTTTCTTACAAATGTATATACGCGTTTCTGAGCACCTTTATCACCGCTCGCTAGGGCTGTGGCAGGTGCGCATGGATATCTGCCAGCAACGTCTGCCCCCGCGCGATGTAGCGCTCGCTCACCGCTTCTTCGTGATGTCGAAGCGACCAATCTACCTGGCGCAAGATCAGATGGGCCAGATAGATGCTTATAACCTGGATGGGACGGCGGGCAAGACTGTATTGCCACAGAAAATCGCGCAGTGCTGCGTCATCGTAGCCATAGAATAAGAGCGTTGCCAGATCGAAGGCGCTGTCGCCTGCACTGGCGGCTTCCCAATCAACCACGCCACTGAGCCTATCTTGATAGACCAGAAAGTTGGCTGCTTGAAAATCAAAATGCACGATCTCGTTTGTCTCGCTGATGTGCTGCTGATAGTCGGCCACTAGACGCTGAAGCGTTTGCAGCATTCTAGCGGTTTCTGGCGAATGCTGCTGCAATGAGATATGCAAGCAGTAGCCATCGCCGCCTTCTAGCACGGTCTGGACAACTTCACGCGGCCAGGTGCGCGGCCCTGGCGGAGCCTGCATCGCGTGGAGCGCCTGGAGCTTTAAAATATCTGGCAGATTCTGAAGAGTTAAGCAGCCTATAGGCGTGCCAGGAAGGGCCTGCTGCACGCTATAGGTTCCTCCCAGGGCAGCGCCGATATGCAGATACGCAGGTGATGGGTAGCCTTGCGCGCGCAGCCGTTCGGTCACAGCCTGAGCATACAATACGCGCTCAAGGTGGTTTGCTCTGGGTTGCCATTTAAGTACATACCGATGCCCCTGTGCGTCGGATAGCGCATACGCTCCTTGCTCGCCTAGAGCATATCGATCTCCGGCTATGAAGGTGGAGTGATGGGCAATATTGAGGTGCTCTACTAAATCTGCCAAGAGAAATGGGGCATCCATCTAGCGACCTGCCTGAGCTTGGGTCAGCAGGGCTTGCGCATTTCCGCCCAGCACCAGCGTCAGTTCTTCGGCGGTCAGGCCAGAGGCGCGCGTATAGCCGAGCATGCGCTGCTGCGAGATGAGCGGGTAATCGCTGGCAAAGAGCAGCTTGCGCGCCCCAACGAGCCGCGCCGTGATGGGGAAGATGTCATTGCGATAGAGAAAGGGCGAGGCGGCGCTGTCATACCAGAGGTTGGCAGCGGCCTGCTGCACTTCGGGCATCAGTTCATAAAAGGGGAAGCCGCCGCCCCAGTGCGCCGCCACGACGCGCACATCGGGGAAACCGCGCAGAAAGACCTCCAGGTCGCCGGGCACGGCGTTGCCCTTGCCATGATAGCTGTGGCCGACTGGCTCGCTGGTATGGGTGAGGATGAAGAGGCCATGGGCACGGGCCACCTCCACCAGCGGCTCGAGCAGCGCCAGATCGCTGAGGCGATAGCCCTGGCCGTGCGGCATCAACTCGCCGCAGCCGGGCATTCCGGCGCGGGCGCAGCGCTCCAGTTCGGCCACGGCTCGCGCTCCAGCAGTGGGCTGGACGGCTGCCAGGCCGATGATGCGCCCCGGATAGCGGCGCATCGCGTCAATCAGGTAGTCGTTGCATTCCTCGATGATGCCAGAGTCGCTCCAACCAAAGGGGCAGGCAATCGAGGCGTCTATTCCGGCAGCGTCCATCGAGGCAACCAGTTCTTCGGCGGTTGCCATGCGTGCCTTGGGATTGCTGTAGAGTTCGGCGAACCAGGGGTCGCGAGCGCAGTACGCGGCGCGCTGGGCGCGTATTTCTGGCGGGAAGAGGTGGGTATGGGCATCGATAATCATGGCATTGCTGGCGGCTTCACGCCTGGCGCGCGCCAGATCGGGAAGTCGCTCCTCCTCTGGCGGCAGTATAGCATGGGCTGAGGAGGCGCTGCAAATAGATAAAGTTTTCTTGACATTTCCCAGGTAACGCCGCTATACTTGCAGCAGTCAGGCAATTGGGGTTGTCTCGGGAGAACAGACGGAAACCGTCCAGCCCCCAACAAGCGCTCAGGTGGGCTGGCATAAAACATGCCTGGATATGCTGCACACTTTTATTCCCTTGCTATCTAACGGACTGATAGAGGGCCAGTTTGTCCTTTGTGCAAAGGATGCGCCCAAATTGCCGTCACCTCTGGCTATTTTTAGGGATGGGGAAGCGCTATGAGTGCTGCGAACGCAGCGGATGTTCGCGTGATCGTACTAACTCAGGAGCACCGGGGGCATGGGGTTGGCACAGCGCTCTTTTATCTTGGTCAGTCCCTGGTGCGTCAGGGGGTGCGGGTGCTGGTGGCCGACCTTTCGCTGCGCCGCTCGCTTTTGGGTGCCTTATTTGAACACGCGCCGATGAAGAATCTGGTGCTGTGGACACCGGGCGCTGTCCCCCCCAACCAACTGGCAACTATCCTGGAGGGCGCACGCCAGCGCGTGGCTGGCCGCGCCGACTGCGTGCTGGTGGATGTGGATGCCCTACTGCTGGAGCATGCTGGAGGGATGCAGGTGGGGATTGATTATCTGGTGCTTGCCATTGATAACACGCAGGAGGCGCGCCAGGGCGCGACGAAGCTGGCCGAACGGCTGGGCGCGCTGGACCCTGGAGGGCATGCTGCGGTCTTGTTTGCGCGGGTGCCTGCCCAGGAAGAGCAAAACCTGGAAACGAGGCTGGAGGGTGGCCTGGCAGTGCTGGGGAGCCTTCCGGCGGATTATTTGCTGGCGACTGCCGATGATTACGCGGTGCGCGGCGGGCCACCACCAGCCCCCCACGAGGCGTATTTAACAGCCATTAACCGCATTGCGACGACGTTGATTCGTCTGGTGCCGCTGCGGCGCGGCGGGACACGCACCGGCTAAACGAAGCCGAAGCCGCTCCTGGCAGAGAGTAGATCAAACTCTGCCAGGAGCGGCTTCGGCTGCTGTGCTCAGACGGCTAGACTTCCATGACGACTGGCAAGATCATCGGGCGGCGTTTGGTCTTTTCATACAGAAAATCACCAAGTGTGTCCTTGATCTTGGCCTTCACATAGGTCCAGTCGGCAGTGTGGCCGTTGCGCGAGTGCATGCCGAAGGATTCGAGCACGTGCGCGCGGGCCAGGGTAATCAATTCATCGGCGTCACGCATATAGATGAAGCCGCGCGAGATGATGTCGGGACCGGAGATCGGCTGGCCGGTCTCCTTATCCACGGTGAGGACGGCCATCAGAATGCCATCCTGGGCCAGCACCTGGCGGTCACGCATGACAATGCTGCCAATGTCGCCCACACCCAGGCCGTCCACGAAGACGTTGCCGTTTGTATAGTGGTCGGCTTTGCGGATGCCTTCAGGCGAAACCTCGATGATGTCGCCATCTTCGGCGATGACAATATGGTCCTCTGGAATACCCAGCGATTTGCCCAGTTTCGCGTGGGCCACCAACTGGCGCATTTCCCCATGCACCGGCACCAGGAACTGTGGGCGCACCAGGTTCATCATCAGTTTCAGTTCTTCCTGGCTGCCGTGGCCGGATACGTGGACCTGCGCGACCCCAGGATAGTAGACCTCCGCGCCCTGGCGCAGCAGATTGTTGATGTTGCGCCCCACCAGCTTTTCGTTGCCTGGCACTGGCGTTGCCGAAAGGATGACGGTATCGCCGGGCTGGACGCGCACGATCTTGTGATCGCCATTTGCCATGCGGGTCAGGGCCGAGGTCGGTTCGCCCTGGCTGCCGGTGCAGATGATGGTGATCTGCTGCGGCTCGAAAAAGAACATCTCCTCCGGGCGCACCAGTGTGCCTTCAGGAATGTTCAGATAGCCCAGTTCCTGGGCCATCTGGGCGTTGCTAATCATCGTGCGGCCAACCAGCGCAACGCGGCGGTCATAGCGGACGGCGGTATCCACGACCTGCTGGATGCGCGAGATCAGCGAAGCAAAGGTTGCCAGGATGATGCGCCCTGGCGCGTTGGCGAAAAGCTTATCAAGCGTGTCGTTGATGACGCGCTCGGAGGGCGTGTAGCCTGGCGATTCGGCGCGCGTGCTGTCGCCCATCAGCGCCAGCACGCCTTCCTGGCCGATGCGCGCCAGCGCGCCGAAATCGGCGGGCAGGCCATCAACTGGGGTATAGTCGAACTTATAGTCGCCGGTATGTACCAGCGTCCCAAGCGGCGTGCGAATGATGACGCCCACAGCGTCGGGGATGCTGTGGTTGACGCGGAAAAATTCGACGCCGAACGTACCCAATTCCAGATGGTCTTCGGTGGTAATCGTGGTGATGGTGACCTGGTTTTGCAGGTGATGTTCCTTCAGCTTGACTTCGATCAGCCCGCGTGTCAGTTTGGTCGCGTAGACGGGCGGAAAGCCAAGCATGGGAAGAACGTAGGGAAGGCCACCAATGTGATCTTCATGCCCATGCGTGATGATGAGGGCGCGAATGCGGTCAAGTTTATCGTGCAGATAGCCAGTGTCTGGAATCACCAGATCAACGCCGAGCATTTCCGCTTCGGGGAACATCAGCCCGGCATCAACAATCACAATATCTTCACCATATTCGATGACCATCATATTTTTCCCCACCTCGCCCAAACCACCCAGCGGAACGAGTCGTATTACCGCTTTTTTGTCTCCCTGCTTTTTCCCCGACCCTCGTCCATTGACAACTTCAGAACCCAAGAGATAAAAACCTCCTAGCCGTGGAGTCTTCTTTCACTCTACGGCTGCTCAATATTCCGGCCCTGCGTCCTATGCGGGCGGCAGAAGCCGAAGCTGTTTGCATGTGTTGTGTCGAATTGCGCTGTTCTACAGCACATCCTCGAATCAATACTGTCACTCACGCCCACCGCCGGGCGCGAGGAAAACGCCTTTTTATGTGTCTATCCATCGCCTGATGTCCAGGCGTATTCACTTCGTTTGTTTGTGTTGTTTATCTGGCAATCTCTGTTGCCTAAAGGATGCACAGTTTGAAAGAGATGTAGATTGGCTGTCAGACTTCTTCAAACAGTATGCTTTTCTACCTATTGTAGCACACAGGAGGCTTAAGGGCAAGCTTTACCGAACGTTCAGGCGTTGGTAAGCTTGCCCTGACCATCATAAACGCTTGGTCGTTTTTTACCCTGCGGTCTTTGCTTTAGAACAGCGAAAGCTGCTGAGGCTGGTCGTCCTGGGGCTTGGGCTTTTCGGACTCGGAAAGGCGTTCAGCCTCGGCCAGCGCCTGTTTGACCTTCTTGAAGTCCTCGACGATGGTCGAGCGCAGTTCGGCTTTGTGCAGGCCCGCTGCCGGATGATACATGGGAACGCAGATGCGGCCATTGATCTTGCGGGCGCGCCCATGAATGGAACTGATGCTTGAGCCTGCGAAGAACTTTTGCATGGAAAAGCGCCCCAGCGTGACGATCACCTTGGGGTTGATGGCGGCGATCTGGCGGTCAAGATACGGGGCGCAGGCGGAGATTTCTTCGGGCAAGGGGTCGCGGTTTTCGGGCGGGCGGCATTTTACCACGTTGGTGATAAAGACATCGGAGCGCTTGACGCCGATGCTGGCGAGCAATTCATCCAGAAATTGCCCGGCAGCGCCCACAAAGGGGCGACCCTGCTTATCTTCATGGTAGCCAGGGCCTTCGCCGATCAACATGATGCTGGCGCTGGGGTTGCCCTCGCCAGGAACCGCTTTCGTGCGGGTTTTACAGAGATTGCACTTGGGACAGGTAGAGACTTCCGCAGCGACTTGCTCCAATTCTTCCCTGGACATGGCTCACTCCCTTTGCTTGGGACGAGAAAAGGGCCAGGAGCCAGCAGCCTAAGGAGGTTTCCCTCCAGTCACTGCTGGCCCCGGGCTTCTCATCCGTTCTTTGCAGGCATGCTATCACAACGCAAGCGCTGTGACAATATTGAGGAGGTATTCTCTTTCACCCTCCCCGATGCGGAAATGGCCTACCAACCCCGGCGATCTTGCGAGCGTCCGAACCCTGGTCGCTGCTGTGAGCCGCCGCGGTTGCCGCCCTGGCCGCCTGAACCCGGGTTCATGGGGCGGCGCTGGCCGGGGCCGCTGGACCGCTGGCCGCCGCCCATGCCTCCGGTGCCAAAGCCAGGAGTCGGCGCGCCAAAGCCGCCGCGATTGCCACCGCGGTCTCCGCTGAAGCCGCCGCGATCACGATCTCCGCCGCGATTGAAGCCGCCACGGTCACCACCGCCATATCCTCCGCGGTCGCGGTCACGGTCGCCGCGATTGAAGCCGCCGCGATCACCACCGCCGCGATTGAAGCCGCCGCGTCCGCCGCCGCTGGGCGGGCGATCAGCCTCCAGCTCGGCGGGTGAGGGAATCTCGCCGCTCAAGGCCGCCCTCCGGGAAAGATTGATGCGCCCCTGCTGATCGACTTCGATGACCATGACGGTAATCTCGTCGCCCACCGAGACCACATCTTCGGGGCGGGCCACGTGGTAGTCAGCAAGCTGGCTGATGCGCACCAACCCCTCTTTGCCGGGCAAGATTTCGACGAACGCGCCAAAATCCACCAGACGGCGCACGACACCATTATAGATTTTGCCGATCTCGACCTCTTCGGTGAGCGAGCGCACTGCATCCATCGCCCGGTTCATATCATCTTCGGAAACGCAGGAGATATGCACCGTGCCGTCCTCGTCGATGTCGATCTTCGAGCCGGTCTCTTCTTGAATCTTGCGGATGGTCTTGCCGCCTGGGCCAATGACCGCGCCGATCTTGTCAGGATTGATCTTGATCGTCTGGATGCGTGGCGCATAGGCTGAGAGTTCCATTCGCGGCTCCGGGATGGCGTCGAGCATCTTTTCCATGATGAACATGCGGCCTTCGCGCGCCTGGCTCATGGCCTGTTCCATGATTTGCGGTGTGATGCCCTTGACCTTGATGTCCATCTGGAGCGCGGTGACCCCATCTGCCGTGCCCGCGACTTTGAAGTCCATGTCGCCCAGCGCGTCTTCCATGCCCTGAATGTCAGTCAGAATGGCAAAGCGATCAGCGTTTTCGCCATCGCCGGTGATCAGGCCCATGGCGACGCCCGCCACTGGCGCTTTGATCGGCACGCCTGCGTCCATCAGCGCCATGGTGGTGCCGCACACCGAACCCATCGAAGATGAGCCGTTGGACGACAGCGTTTCGGAAACAACGCGGATGGTATAGGGGAACTCATCCTGCCCAGGGATGACCGCGACGACGGCGCGTTCGGCCAGCGCACCGTGCCCGATCTCGCGGCGGCCAGGGCCACGTAGCGGCTTGGTTTCGCCGGTGGAATAGGGCGGGAAGTTGTAATGGTGCATGAAGCGCTTGCTCTCTTCAGCGCCCAGGCCATCCAGCACCTGCTCGTCGCCGGGCGCGCCCAGCGTGACGACGCTGAGAATCTGCGTCTGGCCGCGCGTGAAGAGGCCGGAGCCGTGCGTCCTTGGGAGCAGCCCGACCTCGCAGGTGATGGGCCGAATATCGGTCAGGCCGCGGCCATCGGGGCGCAACCCCTTGTCCAAAATGTTGTTGCGCACATACTGCTTGAGTTCTTTTTCGTAGAAGCCGGTGATCTCTTTGCCGCGCTCGGGATACTCCGCGCCCAGCGTGGCGCGCAGATCGCCTTCCACCGCCGCCAGCGCGTCTTCGCGCGCGTGTTTGTCGGCGATGTTGACGGCGCTCTCGAAGCGTGGGCGCACAAAAGCGGCGACCTTTTCTTGCAATTCTTTGTCCGGCTGGCTGGTCTCGAAGGTCCGCTTGGGCTTTCCGGCAAGCTGCACCAGCTTTTCCTGCATTTTCACCAGGTCTTGCAGCGCTTCGTGCCCGGTGCGCACAGCCTTCAGCATCATCTCTTCGGGGAGTTCCTTCGCGCCCGCCTCGACCATCATCACGGCGTCGGATGTGCCCGCGATGGCAAGGTCCAGACGGCTGTCGGGCATTTGCGACTCCAGCGGGTTGATCACCAGTTCGTCGTTGACATAGCCCACGCGCACCGCGCCCACCGGACCAGCGAACGGAATATCCGAGACACTCAGCGCGGCAGAAGCGCCCACGATGCCCAGCATGTCAGAGTCATTTTCTTGATCGGCAGAAAGCACGGTGATGACGACCTGCACGTCGTTGCGATAGCCCTTGGGAAAGAGCGGGCGCAGCGGGCGATCAGCCAGCCGACAGGCCAGGATGCTGTGTTCGGTGGGGCGGCCCTCGCGCTTGATGAAGCCGCCGGGAATCTTGCCCACGGCATACATGCGCTCTTCAACGTCGACGGTCAGCGGGAAAAAGTCGACGCCCTCGCGCGGGGCATCGCTGGCGGTGACGGTCGCCAGAATGACGGTATCCCCATAACGCGCCAGAACGGCGCCATTCGCCTGACCGGCGACGCGGCCAGTTTCGATACTCATAACCCGTCCGCCAATGACGGTTTCAGTACGATGAATCATAGAACCTCCGGGCATTATATGCCCTCTTCTATCTCACCTCCTGGTGAGGAGTGAAAAAAACATATCGTGTTTTGTGCGCCAGCCCACACAGCGGCACTGGCGTCTGGTTGTTCGGATGGCGCTCGGTCAGGCGCCGTTGTCTGGCAGAGATGCAGGGGCGGAGCCTCGCTGAAGCGGCTGGAAGCTGATGCTGGACGGGCAGGACGATCAAGAAGGAGGGGCCGTGATCGGGGGGCAAAGAAGGAGAGGGCACTGCTGCTGCGCGGTGATGAGGAGTGTGGAAACCTCCCCAATCCGGCAGGACTGCCGCTCTTTGTAGAGAGAGCATCTCTGGTGTGAAGATGAATGTGTGATTCTTCTGGTTGGTCGGCTGCTCTCGATGTAAAGACCGCCTGGTCGTCGTCGCCTGCCATACCGCCCCGATCCTTCCGCCCGCTGCTGCTACTGTTCTGCCTGGCGCTTGCTGTTCGCCGTACTCTGCTGTTCTGAATAATGAGGCTATGCTTTCTGAGGGAAGCTGGTCAAATACTTCGTTCGCCTACACGTCAACTCATTACTGCGCCCGCAGGCGCTTGAGGCAACGAGCGCTTGCCTTGGCATATTCGCCTGCGGCGCTGTGCGCCCGTGCCTGCGCGGATGTGAATGCTTCGCGGCTCCGCGCGTCTTTCTTCGTCAATGTCGGCCTCTCCCTGGGCCGAGAGCTCCATCCAAGGGCTGCCCTGTTCACAGAGAGGGCCGTAGCCGCCTGTGTGGGCACGCTGGTGCTCTGTTCACTGCCACCAGCATCCATTTCCGCTGGAAATGCGTTCCCCTGTTGCTGCGTTCCCCTATCGGGTTGTGGTGCGTTTCTGCCGGAGTCCAAGGCTGGTCACCAGCGCGCGATAGCGCTCCGGGTCATTCTCGTTCAGATAACTTAGCAACCGCCGCCGCTGGCCGACCATCTTCAACAGGCCGCGCCGGGAATGGACATCGTGCTTGTGGACCTTGGTATGCCCATCGAGGTCACGAATACGCTTGGTCAGCAGCGCAATCTGCACTTCAGGCGAGCCGGTGTCGCCCTCGTGCGTTTGATACTGCGCGATAATCTCGCTCTTTTCTTCTACAGACAAGGCCATCTCTGGGGATTCACCTCTTTCGTTCTGGGTTGCCCGCTTCTCTTTTCCTTCAGGCACATAGATGCTTGGGCCAGTATAGCATATAGCGCGCGGCTATGACAATAGCGCTGCGGAGGAAAAATCGTCCCCGTTGGGGAAGGCTCGCGCCAGATGTCAGGAAGCCAGACGAACAAGTGGCACAGTCATTGCAACGGGAAATCCTATCCTGGCGAAACCAGGGCACACTGGCCCAATGATGTGCCGATGTGCCACACGGATACCGACCCGCAGGAAGGAGTAGAAAGACCGATGGCGAATACCGATACCGACAGCCGCAAGATGTTGGTCAAAGGTCTTGAGGATGTCTATGCCCTTGAGTCGCATCTGGTACAGGTGCTGAATGACCACGCCAAAGATGCGCAAGATGAGCCGGTGATTCGGCAGAAAATTGAACAGCATTTGCGCGAAACTGAACTGCATCGTGATCGCATTGAGCAGCGTTTAAATGCCCTGGGCGCAGGCAAGCCGGGCTTCAAGACAACGGTTTCGAATGTCATGGGCCAGGTGCTGGGTGGAACCGGTGGCTCGCGCACCAATCCGCTGGCGAAGAATGCGCGCGATGAATATGCGAGCGAGCAGCTAGAGATTGCCTCGTATGTCGAACTGATCACGCTCGCGCAATCGCTGGGTGACGTTGAGACGGTGCGCACTGCGCAGTTGAATCTGCGCGACGAAATGGCGATGCAGCAGTGGTTGATTGAGCACATGCCCGAGGTGACCCTGCGCGGCTTGCAGCGCGAGGGCGTTCAGGTGTCCGCAAATGCCTTGCCGACCGTCCAGAACCTGTTTGCCGATCTGGGGCTGGGCGGCGCTGGCACACAGCAGCAACCGCCGTTTGGCGCGCCCCAGCCGCCGCCCTTTCAAGGGACAGCGCAGCAAAATCCCCCTCCGACGATCTCCTAAGTTTGGGAAACGGAAACGGTTCAGGGCCAGGCGCGTAGAAGGAGAAAACCCTTCTTCTATGTGCCTGGCTTTTCCTGGCTCATGGGCTGTCGCTGGTGTTTCCACATATCGGACTGCGAGAGGATGGTCGCAATATCGCCTGACGGTTCGGTGTAGCCGAGATACCAGGAATTGATCTCGGCCCCCAGCAGCAGGATGACAGCAAAATAATAAAAAAAGAGCAGCAGAATCACCATGAGGCCAGCAATGGCTCCATAGGTGTGGATGGTGGAAATGAAGTGAGCGTAGAGCGGAAAGACCAGTTCATACGCTGAAAGCAAGACCGCCGCCACGCTTGCGCCGCGCCAGACATCCTGGGGGCGCACGCGCTGATTCGGAACGACGACATAGATCAGTTCGATCAAGAGAAAGGCGATGACCGTCCCACAGACCCATCCGATGACTTTGCCAACAGGCGTGGAAAGCGCGTGTAGCCCACCGAGCGGCAGCAAGAAGTGTTCGGGCGCGAAGGTCACCAGCACCGAAAGCGGGCCAAGCACGGCAAAGAGGATGGTCATGCCCAGCGCGATGGTATTTTGCTGCCAGAAGCTGCGCGAGCGCAGGCGGAAGATGACGCCCAGGGTATTTTCCAGCTTGACAAAGAGCCGCGAGCCGAACCACAGGCCGGTGATGATGCCGAACGCCGCCAGCGTAAAGGAGTCGTGGCTGAGCGTGGCGCAAAGGGTGGTGATCGAGGTTGCGCCGCCCCGTTCGCGGTGCGCACCGGTGATCTGGCTGGGCAAGAAGGAAGCCAGATTCGTGATGATCTGTCCCTCGAACTGGCTGGAGGAGCACGCCTTGGTGGAGTGTTGAAAGATGATGCCCAGCAAACTGATGGAGAGGATGAGGAGGGGAAAGATCGACAGCAGCAGATTGTAGGAGAGCATTCCGGCCAGGTTGAACATCCAATCGCGGTTGATCTTGATCCAAAAGCGCCCAAGCTGGCGCGCCATTCCAGCCATGCTGCCCTTCTTCTGCCTGCCTCTTGCTCGCACGCAGGCCGCGTGCTTTCTCTGTTCCTCCACTATACAACACGGGACTCCGATTCTGCGCGCCTCACAAAGAATGCTATAGTGGAGCATATCTTTTCCCTTGTGTATGAAATAGACATTTTCCGATGCTCCCTGTCAGGAATGCCCATGAAGATTACCGCCATTGAAACTCAGGCCAGAAGAAAAGATCGGCGCTCGATCTCTCTTGACGGCGCGTTTGCCGTAGCGCTGCATGAGGAGCAGGTGCTGGAGTTTGGGCTGTTTGTGGGGCGCGAGGTAAGCCAGGAGGAACTGGAGCAGTGGCGCGCCGCTGATCTCTTTCGGCAGACGCTGGACCACGCTTTGAACTTTCTCACCTTTCGCCCGCGCAGCCGCGAGGAGGTGCGCCGCAACCTCTATGGGCGGCGCGTCTCGCCTGCCTTGATCGAGCAGGTGCTGGCGAAGCTGGAAGAGATGCGCGTGCTGAGCGATCAGCAGTTTGCCGAGTTCTGGGTGGAGAACCGCGAGCAGTTTAATCCGCGCGGCGCGCGGGCGCTCAGCGCGGAACTGCGCCAGCGCGGCGTGGACCGCGAGACAATTGAGGCCACGGTGGCCCCCGAGCGCGACGAAGAACGCGCGCTGGCGGCGGCGCAAAAGAAGCTGCGCGGCCTGACGAACGCCGATTATCAAACGTTCCGCAAACAACTCGGTGGGTTTCTGCTGCGGCGCGGCTTCAGCTACGGCGTCTCTGCCGGGGTGGTGCGCCAGCTTTGGGAGCGGCTTCACCAGGAGGGGTCGGCAGAAGAAGATGAGGGGCTGTTCGACGACGATACACCGTTGGACTAACGGCCAATTTGTTGACGTTCAGCGCAGCAGGCCCCTTGACATCCCCCTTGCCCACTGGTAGCATATGCTCCAAAGCGTTGTATCACAGCAGTGCACAGCACCGGAGGTGGGTTATGCCAGGTGAAAATGGTGGAGATTTGGGCGGATTTCTGGGCGAGATGCTGATGGGTGGCCTGGAGGCGATGGCCTCTCAGCGTGAGGGGCGCGGCGAGCGGCGCGAGGGGCGGCCCGCAGGACTTGAGGCGCTCGAACAGATTGCCGCTCGCCAGATGCCAGGGATGCAGGAATATTTCAAGAGTGGCGCGCCCTACGGTCCCACCCAGGAAGGGATGATGCGCTGGATGAGCGAGCGCGCTGCGGCGGCCACCAAAGCAGCAGCGGAGCGCCTCGCTGAAGTGGCCGCGCCCGCCAAGCAGGTGGCTCACCGCGCTCAGCACAATGTTATGGAAAGTGCGCCGATCCGCAGCTTTGCTGAAGGGGACCATATCCGCAGCTTCGCGGAGCACGAGCGGATAGTTGGCGTTGGGGAGTAACTCAAAGAGGAGCGGTAGGCGTCTTTTCTTGAACCCCTTGCGTCCGTCCGCTTTTTTGTGTATACTCTCGGCAGTGGGTTTCGCGATGAAGCCCTGAACAGATTTGTAGAGCATGTATGCAAAGCGCGAGGCTTTGCTTGAAATGAAGGGAGAGTGCAGAAGATGGTTGCACGCGCAGATGTTTTTGCGAGCATGCCCGCGTCGATGCGTTGTGATCGCTGCCGTCTGGCCTCTCCCGCGCAGTCGCTCCTCTAGCGCTGCTTCGTGAACGGCTCCTGACGTTGGTTCACGCGAGACACAACCGGCGGGCATGAACTCCGCCGGATTTTTGTTTCCCTGGCAGATTCGCCCAGTGGAATCTCTGTGTCTTGTCAAGAACGGACGTTTGCTATAAGGAGCTTTTGCCTTGAGCACGAAACAAACTTTTTCTTCAAACAAGTCAGATACTGCTTCCAACCAGCCACCCAATGACCACCCTGCGGCTGAGGCCACGCCGCATCTGGCCGAGGGCATGATCATCGAGGGCAGCCGCGGCATGTATCGCGTGGAAACGCCAGAAGGCGCGCTGCTCTGCACCATTCGTGGCCGCCTGCGCAAACAATTGGAATATCCTATCAGCGCCACGGCGCACAAGCGTGTCCAGAAAGCCGTCGTCAAAGAGCACGACCCGGTGGCCGTGGGCGACCGCGTGCGCGTCTTGCCCACAGGTGGCGGCAAGGGTGTGATCGAGGAGGTCGTTGCCCGCGCGGGCGGCTCCTTTGCTCGCGCTGACCCCGATGAGGGCAGAGGCAAGGTCCGCTCGGTTGCGGGCCTGGATCAGATGATCGCCGTCTTTGCGGCGCGCAATCCATCGCCCCATCTGCGCATGCTGGACCGCTTTCTCGTGCTGGCCGAGATGCAGCGCATGGCGGCGGTGATCTGCATCACCAAAGTGGACCTGGGCATCGAACCCTGGCTGGCCGAACGCCTGAACGCTTACCGCGTCGCTGGCTATCCGGTGGTGCTGACCAGCGCAGCGTCTGGCGAGGGTATGGAGGAACTGCGCGGCTTACTGGCCGGGCGCATGTCGGCGTTTCTGGGGCCGTCGGGCGTGGGTAAATCGAGCCTGCTGAATGTCTTACAGCCCGACCTTGGTCGGCGCGTGAGCGAGGTGAGCGACGCCACCGGCAAGGGTCGCCACACCACGACCGGTACGCGCTTCTATCCCCTGGATGGGCCAGGCGGCGGCTATATTGCCGATACGGCGGGCATTCGGGCGCTGGGCCTGGGCAATGTGTCGGCTGCTCGGCTTGACCGCTGCTTCCCCGAGTTTCGCCCCTACCTCGGCACGTGCCGCCTTTCCGATTGCAGCCACCTGCACGAACCCCACTGCGCGGTGCGCGCTGCCGTTGCCGCAGGGGCCGTTGATGGCGAGCGCTACGACAGCTATTGCCGCCTTAATGGTCAGGAAAGCGGCACAGCGCTGGAAGACTGGGAAGCAGATGACGACTAAACAAGGAGGAGCAGGCATGCACACCACCAGAAAGCAGCGCTGGCAGCAGCCGCGCACCATCGATATAGCCCGTATCCTGGCAGACCTGGACGTGCCCGATGAGTGTACCCGCGCCCGAGCCGTGCGCGATCTCTGCCCGTGCCGCGTGGGCTACGCCATCTATGAACAATATATCTCGGAGGTGAAACGGCTCCAGAAGGATGCCAGCGCGCTGGTGCGCAAAGCCGCGCTGCATGTCGAGGAAGATGCGTTTCGCCTGGAGCAGAAGATACCCACCATACACGCAGACGGTGAGAGGGGGAGACTTTGATGTCGTTAGAGCGGATGAAAATGAGGCTTCGGCTGGCAGAACAGCGACCTGAGGGTGCCTGGAAGTGTCGGACCATCACCAACGAGGATATACCAGCACTGGCGCGGCTGCTGCTCGACGCCTACAAGGATACGATTGATGACGAGGGCGAAACGCTGGACGATGCGCTGCAAGCGATGCAAGATACGTTCGCCGGAACGTGGCAGACGGGTACGCTGCTGGAATCGTGCTCCTTCCTGATTGAGGAATGGGGCGAGCCGCTGGCCTGCACTCTGGTCACCTGGTGGCACGAGCAGCCGCTGCTGGCCTATGTGATGACGCATCCAACGGCTCAAAATCAGGGGATGGGTCGCTTCTTGATTCAAAAGAGTGCTAATGCCTTGCTTGCTCAAGGGCATCAGGAACTGTCGCTGTTTGTGACGAAAGGCAACCTTCCGGCACAACACCTGTATGAAAGGCTAGGTTTTCAGGTCATGGCAACCGTTGGTTCGGCTGATATAAATGGGACAAAGCTCTACTATGAAGTGGCTGGCGAGGGGCATCCGTTGGTTTTCTTGCATTCTGGCCTGACCAACTCCCAGATGTGGAATGCCCAGTGGGAGAGCTTCGCGCAGCACTATCGGGCCATTCGTTACGACTTGCGCGGCTTTGGCTGGTCGAGAATACCGCCGGGTCCATACTCCAATCGCGAAGACCTGTCTCAATTGCTGCGTTTTCTGGGCGTCGAGCGTGCCTATCTGGTCGGGTCGTCGATGGGCGGCTATCTGGCGATTGATTTCGCGCTGGAACACCCCGAGATGGTGGCGGCGCTGGTGCTGATTGGCTCTGGTGTAAGCGGCGAACAGCCATCCGATTTCTTGCTGGAGCGCTGGAAAGAGATTGACGCCGCAGCCGAAGGCGGCGATATCGCCCAGGCCGTCGAACTTGAGTTGCAACTCTGGGTCGATGGTCCTGGGCGCAGCCCCGGCTCCGCTCCTGCCGTGATGCGCGAAGAGGTGCGCCGCATGAACACTCACAACTTCGAGCGCGCCCCCGAACAGGAGCAAGGTCAGCAGCAGGGCCTGGAGCCGCCTGCCATCGCGCGGCTGGCAGAGATTCACGTGCCCACGCTGGTGCTGGTGGGCGATCAGGATGTACCGGATAAGCTGGCATCCGCCGACGTGCTGGAGCGCGGCATCGCGGGCGCGCGAAAAGTGGTGATGCCGGGCGTGGCGCATCTGCCCTCGATGGAGCAGCCGGAAGCGTTTAACCGGCTGGTGCTGGACTTCCTGGGGAGTCTTTGAACAATGAAGGAGAGAAACGTGTCAAATTATCAGGCATACACCATTGAGATGCCGCTCCATCTCGATCAGGATACGCTCAACACTATCCGTCAACTGGTGGACGCCTGCGAAGCCGAGGAGCCTGCTCCGGTGCGCATAAGCTGGAACATGCTGCAAGCGCGCCCTGGCCTCGCGCCATTGGATTTCTGCTGCTATCTGGATGGCAGGCTGGTGGGCTATCTCTTCATGGATCACTACGATCCCAAAGAGCGTGAAACCATCATCCTGGTGCATCCGGCCTATCGACGACGCGGCATTGCTCACGCGCTGCTCGTTGCAGCCCATGAGGAATGTCGGCGTGCTGGTATCGAGCGAATCATCTTGATTTGTGAGCGCCGCGCTGTTGCAGGGAAAGCGTTTGCGGAGCATTTCGCGGCCCGCTTCGACTTCGCCGAACACGAGATGGCGCTGGGCGTGTTTCAACCACGCCAGGCACCCGCTTCCGGCCTGAGCGTTCGCCTTGCCGACTTTGCTGATCTCGAAGCGCTGGTTTCCATCCATGCCAGCAGCTTTGAGGAGGACGAAGATGGAGTGCGCCAGCGTCTCATCCGCCATATGCAAGAGCAAAGTGGCAGGACATATATTGCCACGCTGCCCGCTGAAGGGTCTGAGCCAGCCGAACCGGTGGGCACGTTTCGCCTGACCAGCGAGGACCACGAGACGGGCATCTATGGCTTCGCTATTGCGCCAGCCTACCAGAGACACGGCTATGGCCGCCAGATGCTCGAAGAGGCCATTCGCATCGCCCGCGCTGCCGACCCGCAGGAAGCGGTCATGCTGGATGTCGATGTGGACAACACCCGAGCCTTCAATCTCTATAGCTCCTGTGGCTTCCAGGTGCGCGCGACCTATGACTATTACACGCTGAGCGTTGGTGAAGAGAAGGCCACAGACCACGGATGATACCCGATGCGGCGCGCTATCCAGGGCAGGCTTGGGAAATGCCTGCCCTTCTCGAAACAATCGGTTGGTCAAACGATCTGCTTAGCCGGGCTATGGACTACGCGGGGTTGATCGGTTCGCGGGCGGTGATGATAGTTATAAATGGCGCGGCGCTTGCCATGTGGGGCGATGTGGCGCGCCCTTTTAACTGCCGCTCCATCCGCAAAGCGCTGCTCAGCGCGTTGTATGGCGTACATGTGGCCGAGGGGCACATCGATCTGGCCTGGACGCTGGCCGACCTGGGGATGGATGATACCGAGCCAGCACTGAGCGCCGAGGAAAAGCAGGCGACGATTGCCGACCTGCTGACCTCGCGCTCCGGCGTCTATCATCCCGCCAACTACGTGCCCCCTGCTGAACGCGCGCGCTTGCCCGCGCGTGGCAGCCATGCCCCCGGCACGTTCTGGCACTACAACAACTGGGATTTCAACGCGCTCTTGACAATCTTCGAGCAGTGCACCGGCACGCGCATCTTTGAGGAGTTCGAGCGGCGCATCGCGCAGCCGCTTCAGATGCAGGATTATCGCGCGCACGAGATGAAATATGTCACGCAGCCCCATTCGCTGCATCCGTTATACTCGTTTCGTCTCTCGGCCCGCGACCTGGCACGCTTTGGCTTGCTCTATCTGCGGCAGGGACAATGGCAAGACCAGCAGATGCTCTCGCGGGAGTGGGTAGCGGCGAGCACAACGGCGCAGACGCCCGCGCGTGGTGGGACAGGCTTCGGCTATCTGTGGTGGGTGTGCGTCGATGGCAACCTGTTTCATGGGGTGCCCTTGCCCGCTGGCTCTTTTGCCAGCTATGGCATGGGCGGGCAATTCCTGCTGGTCATCCCGGCGTTCGATCTGGTGATCGTCCATCTGACTAATCCCGATGACCCGACCTCTCAGCCGCCGACAGGCGAACCACTGACACAGTTGCTGCGCTTGACCCTGGCCGCGCGCCTCTCATCAGGGCCGGACGCTATTGAGTAAGCGCTGAAAGCCGTCTTGACGCCTACCATAGCCCATGCTATCGTAGGCGCCGACTTCCCCCAACACAATGCATCGTCCTGGTGAGGGAGGGAAAACGACGGAAGCCCCGGCCATGCTGTGGCGCGGGCAAGTAGTGTGTCGAATGGAGGGCTAGCAATGGGGTTGTTTAAGGGGTTCAAAGATTTTTTCTTGCTGAAGGGATTCAAAGATTTTCTCTTGCGGGGTAACCTGATTGATTTGGCGGTTGCCTTTGTGGTTGGCGCGGCATTTTCCAGTCTCGTTCAGTCGTTCGTCAAGGACTTGATAACCCCACTCATCAGCATTCCCGGAAAGTTCAGTTTTCCTAGTTGGATTGTCACCATCCATGGAAGCGATTTTCACCTTGGCGACTTCATCAACGCTTTGGTTAGCTTTGTCATCCTCTCTCTTGTTATTTTCCTTTTTGTGGTGCGCCCGATGACGGCGTTTCTGGACGAGATGAAAAAGCGTGAAAAGAAGCCCGAGGTAACGACCCGCGAATGCCCCTTCTGCCTCAACCAGATTCCCATCAAGGCGACGCGCTGCGGCTTCTGCACCTCTGAGCTTGCTGCCGTTGGCGCGCCGACCACACCTGCTGAACCCCAAAATCCATACTCCATTTCTTGAGCACAAGAGGCCCAGGCAGTCAAAAAAACTGCCTGGGCCTCTTGCTATGCTTGCTCTGCCGAACTCAATCTCTAAAAGTAGTAATCGCGCCGCGCGCCATCATATCTGCCGCCGTTGCGACAGCAGCGCTTGAAAGCGGCGTCCAGAGCCGCATGGGCACAGGTCTTCTTTCCCCAGCTTTTCATCCAGTTCTTTGTGCCGATGCACGATGCGCGTCCCGCGCTTCACCGCCGTTTCGGATGGGTAGCCCCTGCGCCGCTTGCTGGTAGGCTCAAAAGCGGATGATGCTGTCCTCGCTGTTTTCTCCGCGCCAGTTTTCTGCGTGCTTGCCCATTTGGTGCCTCCTTCTAAGCAGATACCTGCCGATGCAGTATAGCACCTGGCCGGGGGCGCTGGAGGCATATGGATTGCAGGTACAGCGCATGAAGCAGAGTGAGGCGCTCTGTTGGAGAGACAAGCCAAAAACGCTGTTGCGGCAAGTTGCCAAGAGACAGGCTGGAGGAACAGCTATGAGTACAGCAGTGCCAAAGCGCTTTGACGCAAACCTCAAGAATCAACTGGCGCGGGAAGAGGAGATTCAAATCGAGACACGGCGGCCTGGAGCCGCCGCCACGCCCCATCGCACCACGATTTGGGTCGTTTTGGTGGGCGATGACGTGTTTGTGCGTTCGGTGCGTGGGAATGCTGGCCGCTGGTATCAAGAGATCAAAGCCAACCCGACGGCAACGCTTCACGTTGCCGGGCGACGCATACCTGTGCGCGCCATCCCCGCGAATGATCTCACCTCTGTTACGCGGGTCAGTGACGCCTATCGCCAGAAGTATAGCAATTCTTCTGAGATGCCCTCGATGGTGCGCGATGAAATCTTGCCGACGACCCTGCGGCTGGAGCCGATGTGACGCTCACACGCTCGAGCTAAGCAGCTTGGCGCGGCCAGCGGCGCTTCCAGAGTTCCTGGTAGTCGATTACCAGCCCATTGGCATCGACGGTGAGTTCGGCGGTAAAGCCACTGTCCAGGCTTTCGTAGCGATAGCGTCCGCCCTGCTGGCCCATCTCCAGGCAGGTATAGCGCTGCCTGGCCGCGCTCAGGGAAAGCTCGGGAATGGTGATATAAGCTACCTCGATCTCGGCTGACTCATCCGGCTGAAGGCCCAGACGGCGAATGGGCAGTGTGTTGGTGAAGGGCGTGGCGGCAATATCCACATCGATGCACCCCGCCAGATGGTCAAGCGGCGTGTTTGGCGCTTTGTGCCAAACGCCCGCGCCATCGGCGGTTAGTCTCTGCCTGGGGGCGGCATAGCCGTCAACCTCGACGGCTACCTGCCGCACAGCCCAACCAGGGTTGCAGCGAACGGTGTAGTGTATCCGCAGCGGGAGGTTATCCTCGACCATGATGACCGTTCCATCGGCAATGATCTCGCTGGCGCGTTCCTCCAGCCGCAGATATTCCATGCCGGGCCACTGCTGCGCCTCCCAGACAACCGTCTGAACCTTGTTATGCATGTGCATTCTCACAATCTGCCCGTTGTTGCTAGCGCTGGTCTTCTGGTGGTTGCTCCTGGCGCTGGCGGCGCTTTTCCAGCCAGCTTTTGATCGCGCCCTCTTCGCCAAAAGGCGTTGGCTCATAATAGCGCCGCCCTTTGAGGTTGTCGGGCAGATATTCCTGAAGAGCCTCTGGCGGCGGGCGCGTCGGGTCGTCGACGGCCATCTGCGCGTAGACATCGTGGCTGTAGATGTAGCCTTTGCTATAGTCCAGGTCTTTCATCAACTGCGTGGGGGCGTTGCGAATCCAGAGCGGAACCGGGTCGTTGCGTGTCTGCTGCACATCCTGCTCGATGCGCCCGTACGCGATGTAAAGGGCATTGCTCTTGGGTGCGGCGGCCAGATAGACAACCAACTGCGCCAGGGCCAGCTTGCCTTCGGGCATGCCGATGAAATGTACTGCCTGCTGCGCCGCCATGGCGAGCACCAGCGCCTGCGGGTCGGCCAGGCCCACATCTTCGCTGGCAAAGCGAATGAGCCGCCGCACGACGTAGAGCGGGTCTTCGCCCCCCTCCAGCATGCGCGCCAGCCAGTAGAGGCCCGCGTCGGGGTCGGAGCCGCGCAGTGCCTTATGCAAGGCCGAGATGAGGTTATAGTGCTCTTCGCCCGCTTTGTCGTAGAGCAGAGCGCGGTGCTGAAGCGCGCCCTCGATGACCGCGACGGTAATGACACGCTGGCCGGTTTCGTCTGGCAGAGCAGCATCCGCCGCCAGTTCCAGCGCGTTGAGCGCGGTGCGCGCGTCGCCGTTGGCGCTGACCGCCAGAAAACTGAGGGCATCGGGCTGCAAACTGGCCTGGCGACGACCCAGGCCGCGTTCCGGGTCAGTCAGCGCGCGCTCGATGATGGCTTCGATCTGCTCATCGGTCAGGGCGCGCAGAGTAAAGACGCGCGAGCGTGAGAGCAGCGCGGCGTTGACCTCGAAGCTGGGGTTTTCGGTGGTCGCGCCGATCAGGATGACCACGCCGCGCTCGACATGCGGCAACACAGCGTCTTGCTGGGCCTTATTGAAACGATGAATCTCGTCGATGAAGAGGATGGTACGCTGGTTATAGGCTTTGCGGCGCTCGTTGGCGGTTTCGACGGCTTTGCGCAGTTCCACCACGCCCGCCGTCACGGCGCTCAGACGGATGAAATAAGCGTGCGTGGCTCCGGCAATGACTTCGGCCAGGGTGGTCTTGCCGGTGCCCGGTGGCCCCCACAGAATCATCGACGGCACATGGTCGCTTTCGATGGCGCGGCGCAGCACCTTGTCTGCGCCGATGATATGCTCCTGCCCGACGATTTCATCCAGCGTGCGCGGGCGCATGCGCGCTGCCAGCGGCATACGCGCGTCGCTGGCCGGTTCGGGCACAGCAGCGCCGGGCGTCTCATCGGCATCGAAGAGCGAACGTTGATTTCTGGCTTGTTCAGAAGCGGTCATGGCAGAGCACCTGGCGCTGGTTGGCAGCGCTGTGTTGTTGTCGGTCGTCTTTCATGTTTGTGAGGAAACAAAGGCGATGGATTCTTTGAATAGCGCTGCATCTTGCCTGTATTCTTCTGGATGCTCATGCTGGATAACCGCCCATTCCTTCATGGTCCTCTTGCCCATCACCAGCGGCGCCGCCAGCTTTACTTCGATAAGCGCTTGAATGGTTGTTTTCGGCAGTTTGAGCGCCACACCCTCGCCCTGGAGAAAGGCAAAGACCTTGTCCCCAATGAGAAAATTGGTATGATTGAGATGTGTTCCCACACGTACCTGAGGCATATCCTCAAGTATGGCAGAAAGAACGGTTGCAAGATCAGAGTCGGCCATCTAATACTCTCCGAATTTTGGCCGCTCGTTCAGTCAATCCGCGTCGCTCGCTCACGGCTAGCTGGAGATCGAGCGGTGGCACGTGAAGGCTGTAGCCGCGCCAGGTGATGGTTTCCAGCCGGTCAGCGGCAGTTGGACCAAAATCGCTGATATCTGGTGTATCGGCGCGCTCATCGACGCCGCCAACCCACTCGACGCGCGCCCCCAGGAAGGCGCGTCCCCACCAGTTGCAGAACCACTCTTCCGCGGGAAGAATCTTTTCAACCGGAAGCACGGGTTCGATCAATTCATCCAGCAGCACGTCGCCCAGGCGCTGCGCGTCCGCCTCAGCGACAATCATATCAAAATCGCGGGGCTGAATGTCTAACCCGCGCGCAGCCAGAGCCGCGCTGCCCCCAAGAAACCAGTGAATGCCCTGCCCGTCTATCCGCTGAAGCAAGCTCAGCAGCGCATGTTCCCAGGGCACAGGATGGTCACGAGCGGTCTGCAACATCATCTCTTCCGCAAAGCGAGCGAAGTTGTCATAGATGATGTCGAGATGAGGGGTGTCGGCGGGATAGATGCGCGCAAAACCCTCTTCCACCTGCTCGTAGACAAGATCGAGTGCGGTCTGATGATAAGCGGGGTCCAGGTCGGCGAGAATGAAGGAGGTGTGTGTTCCGTTGGTTCGGCAGAGCGTTTTCACGGTGTTGGCCTCCTCTATTGGCAAAAACAGCTCTCTATGTGTAGAGGTATTCTACCCACTGCTTCCTGACATCTGGTGTCAGCTTTTACGCGAGCGAGATGAAGATCGCGTAAAAGCTGACATAATGACATTGTACTAGAAAGCGTGTTCTTGCGCCAGCAATCTCCAGGGTCATGTCTGTCATTGCTTCCAGGCGTAGTTCAAGGCAATGTTGAGGATGCAAATGAGTGCCCAGGTGATACCCAGCCAGAGGGTGACTGCGGCGGCCAGCGCCAGCGCGGCTGAGCCGAAGAAGACAATTTGTAGCAGGACGCGCCAGATGCCCTTCAGGTGCCATCGCCCTCTGGGCGCGCCAAACAAGGCCCAGAGAACGATGGCCGCCGCCGGAGCGCCCAGACCAAGCGCAAACTTTGCGCCTGTTCCTTGCCCCGTCTGAAATCCCCAATAGCCCAGCGCCACCAGCACCCCCAGTTCCAGGAAAAAGGTCAGGGCCAGGTTCGCGTTCTTGATGACTGAGAGAGCCATACCTGTGATCTCTTTCTTCAACAGCGGCTTGCAGCACGGCAGCCCTAGCCGTGCTGCAAGCCGCGAATCATGATCTGGATCAGTCGCCGATACGACTCGTCCAGGTCCAGGGGCATGCCAAAGCCGCCAGTGGTTTCCAGCATCACGAAGCCATCCATCGCGCTGCGCAGCACCCGAACGGCGTGGACAGCGTCATCCCCATGCAGGCCATACGCCGCCAACACAGTGACAATCACGGCCACCACGCTCGCCGCAACCTGCTTTGTCTCCTCGTCTGCCGGGTCTGGCGCGTGCATCGTTGCGGCATACAGCCCTGGATGCTCTTTCGCGAAGGCCCGGTATGCGTGGGCCAGCGAGGTGACGGCGGCGTTGCCTGCCATGCCCATGACGGCGCGCGTCAGGTGTGTATCGAGTTCGTCCAGAGCCAGCAGAGCCAGATCGCGTCGCAATCCTGCCAGACTCTCCACATGGTTGTAGAGCGAGGGCGAACGGATACCCAGGTGTTCGGCCAGCCGGGCGAGTGTCAGGTGTTCCAGACCCTCGGCGTCGGCCAGGTCTGCCGCTGCCTTGATGACCGCTGCTCGGTCTAAGCGTGTTTTAGGCTGCATGGGCGCTCGGCTCCTGGAAACGTCGCCGGGCGACGGCAATCGCGTGATCCATCGCGGCCAGCGGCGCTTCCAGCACTGGCCCATGCCCAACGGCCAGCCGCGCCGGTTCCAGCTTGCGCAGGGCTTCGGCGCTCTGCAAGGATACTGCTCTGGACCAATACGACCACCCTGGCAGCGGGAAGAGCGGCTGTATGACGCCCGCGACGGCGATGCCGCCGCGTGTCTGGTAGGCGTCACCCGCGATGAGTGTCCTGTCGCGCCGGTCCAGAAAGGCAACGTGGCCGGGCGTGTGGCCGGGCGAGGCGATGACCTCCAGCGAGCCAACCATGTCTCCTGGCGCGATGGTGCGTGTTGGCTTCGTGGTGCAGATGGGATAGCCGCCGCGCAACTTGTCCTGTGGCTCCTCCGGGTCGAGGCTGTGATCGCCAGTCATGAAGCGAGCGTCGCGGGCTGTAATCAAGACTTCGGCCTGAGGCAAACGCTCGTGCAATACATCGAGCGAACCGACATGATCGACATGCGCGTGCGTCAGCGCGATGCGCACGATAGGCGCGTCAAGCGCCTGCGCGGCAGCGAGAATCTGCTGGGCGCTGCCGGAGAGATTCGTATCGACGAGGGTAAAGCCGTCCTCTTCGCGCACCAGGAAGCAGTTAAACGCCCACATGCGTGTGAGCTTGTGGAGATGTTCGCCATGAGCCGTCGTTTTCATGGGTGGTTCCTTTCGTGTCATCCGACAAAACTAATGTAATTAGTGTTTAAACTAACTATATTAGTATATAGACTAATTACATTAGTTTGTCAAGAGGAAAATGGATGAATTTGGCTCTTGGTGGAAAATTGGTCCAAAAACGAGCACCCTGGAACTCTGCGTGTCATCTCTCGTACTGAGAAAAGAAGCGTTCTTCTGAGCATGCGAAGGAGATTGAATATGAGCGAGACGGATATGCAGAAAGAGCAGATTGCCGGGTTATATGATCGCGCCGCCGCGACCTATGGCACAATTGGGCCGGACTTCTTCTCATATGGCGGGCGGCAGCTTGTCGCGCACATGGCGCTGCCCGCAGGTGCGCGGGTGCTGGATGTGGCGTCTGGTAGAGGAGCCAATCTCTTTCCCGCCGCCGCAGCCGTAGGGCCAGGCGGCCAGGTCATCGGCATTGATCTGGCTGCTGGCATGGTGGAGGAAACGACAGCCGAAATCACCCGGCGCAAGCTGACCCAGGCGTCGATGCTTCAGATGGATGCCGAGCACCTGACCTTTGCCGATGCCTCGTTTGACGCAGTGTTGTGCAGCTTTGCGATTTTCCTGTTTCCGCATCTGGAGCAGGCACTGGCTGAGTTCTGGCGAGTACTGCGTCCCGGCGGCAAAGTGGGCATTACGGTGGCCCGAAACCTCGATGAGCTTTCGCACTGGTACGGCGCGCATCTCACTGCCTATCATGAACACTATCGCTTCCCGCTGACTGCTGGCGGTGGCAAGGGCCGCGACTACGAGGAACTGCCGCGTTATCTCAGCGAGGCAGGATTTAGCGCGGCGCAGACGCTTGCGGAGGAAGCCGATTTTATCTACGCGAGCGCAGAGGTATGGTGGGATGCCAAATGGACGCATGGCACGCGCTATTCTTTGGAACACATGGCCCCGGAGGTGCTGGCGCAGTTCAAAGCAGAGGTGGTTGCCCGGTTGGCCCAGGAAGCGCAAGCAGGTGGTATTCACGAAACGCTGCGCTTTCAGTATATGCTTGCCACAAAGGAAGCGTGAACGCCCAGCCGGATGAAGTAGAGCGGGCGGGCGCTTCTGGTGGTTCATCCAGAAGCGCCCGCCCGCTCTTGCGGCCATACAGGGCAGGGGCGCCCCAGCCTGCGCGCAGATGCGCCGTGCTGGCTAGTCTCCCGCCGCCACCTGGGCGGGCGCTTCGACGTTGGCGCCGATGTCACGGCGTTTGAAGCCAAACCAGTAGATGGCCCCCAGCACCAGGATGATCAGCAGCGAAAACTCGAAGATGGGCATGCCGCCGAAGAGGGGCACGTTCGCCAGGGCCGGGAAAGCCAGGCCGAACGGCGGGTTGGTGTAGGCATTGCGCAGCCCGCCAAACCACAGGAAGTTCACGATCATCACGCCGCCATACACCAGCGCCAGAATGTTGACCAGCATGCCCCAGCGGCCAAGCCTAAAGGGAGCGTTGTCTTTGGGCCAGCCCTTCATGCGCGCGCCCAGCGAGGCAATGTTGTTCAGGAAATACGAGAGATAGATCATCCCGGTTGCGCCGGTGACCAGGACGCCGATGCCCTGGCTATACAGGAACGGCAGGGCCGAAAGCACGGCCACGGCGACACCCGCCCAGATGGGTGTCTTCAGCGTGGGATGCACCTTGCCCCACACTTTGCCCAACGGCAGCCGTCCATCGCGCCCCATGGAGAACATCAGGCGGATGGTGGCCGACTGAATGGCAAAGGTGCAGACGCAGACCGCAACCAGCACGACGGCAAGATAGATGTTGCCCCAGGTCGTGCCAAGCGCGTCTTGAATGATGGTTGGCAGCGTCTGGGTATAGTTGAGTCCTCCGGCGATGCCTTCGATTTTAGGCAGGTCTTTGATGGACAGGATGGTGCCGCCCAGGAAGAGCAATCCGGCGAAGAAGGAAAGGCCAATGGCCCATAGGACGCCGCGTGGCGCGTTGCGCTGGGGGTTTTTGGTTTCTTCGCCCAGCGTGCCAGCCGTGTCGAAGCCGTAGATCACAAACAGCGACATGAACAACGCGGCGGCAAACGCGCCAAAGTAGGTGGTGCCCAGGCCGGATGTCCAGGGGGCGTCAGTTGTCTGGATGTCGGGTGAGGGACCTTTGAAGAGGAAGCTGAAGTCCTGATGACGGAAGAAGAGCAGCAGCACCAGGGCAAAGATGAACATGCCGATGATTTCGGCGGCCACGCCAACGTTATTGACGATGGAGACCAGGCGCACACCCACAACATTGATGAGGGTGCCGATGACGATGAAGGCCAGGGCAATGAAGACCGGGCTGGACATGCCCAGAATGGTTGCTGGAATGCCTGGGAAGATAGCAAGTATGGGAATCGGAATGGTGAAGGCGACGGCGGTAATCGTCAGCACGCCAGCGAAGAAGTAGAACCATCCCGTAAACCAGCCCAGCGTATTGCCAGCAAGCCGTTTGCTCCACTGATAGATGGACCCGGCAATGGGATAGTGCGAAGACAGTTCGGCAAAGTTGAGCGCGACGAGAAACTGGCCGATGGCGACGATGGGCCAGGTCCAAAAGAAGGCCGGGCCGCCCGCCAGGATGCCAAGATAAAAGAGCGAAAACGTCCCGGTGGAGACCGAGATGTAGGAGAAGGCAACGGCAAAGTTGGATAGGAAACCGAGCGTGCGTTGCAATTCCTGCTTGTAGCCGAGCTTTTGGAGTAACGCCTCGTCTTGTTGGTCTTCAGAAAGGGCGGGTTGTGCCATGAGCAAACACCTCCGTTTTGATCGCTTCATCATCCGCCAGGCGGATGGGCTGATGCTGTCCGAAGAGGGTCGTTTCCGGTGGCTGCCTCCTTTCACGGTGATTGCGTCGAAAGAAGAAAAGCAAGATAGGCTCTGGTGAAACAGAGCCTCCATGCCTCGTCACGTGAAGGTGCGCTAACTATTTATGGATTGCAAGCATCGGGAACTATCTAGTGTGGCATCTAATTCTCGCGCTTGTGCCGCGCCACGACCTGTTTGGTCACGGCAGAGAGTGTGTCCATGGCCCGCTCTAGCAGCGGCTCTTCGATGATCAACGGCACCAGGATGCGGACCACGTTGCCATACAGCCCGGCCTTGATGACCAGCAAGCCTTGCTCGCGCGCTTCGGCCAAAATCTGGTCCACAAAGTTGGGCGCGGGTTCCCTGGTGGCGGGATCATGCACAAATTCCATGCCGATCATGGGGCCAAGGCCGCGCACCTCGCCAATTTCAGGAACCTCCCTCTGGAGGGCCAGACAGCGCTGCATCAGGCGCTGGCCGATGTCGGCGGCGCGCTCCACCAGATGCTCGCTCTCGAAGACATCCAGCACGGCCAGCCCGGCGGCGCAGGCCAGCGGGTTGCCGCCATAGGTGCCGCCCAGGCCACCGGGCGCGGGAGCATCCATCACGTCGGCGCGGCCAATCACGCCGGAAAGCGGCAGACCTCCGGCCAGGCTTTTAGCGACGGTGATGAGGTCAGGCACGACGCCGCTGTGCTCGATGGCGAAGAACTTGCCGGTGCGGCCAAAGCCCGATTGAATCTCGTCGTCGATGAGCAGGATGCCATATTCCTGCGTGATGCGGCGCAGTTCGCGCAGGAAATCGGGGGAGGCGGGGACGAAGCCGCCTTCACCCAGCACCGGCTCGATGATGATGGCGGCGACCTGATCGGGCGTGACCTGCGTTTCAAAGAGGTCGCGCAGCGCCTCGATGGCGCGCCCGCAATCCCAGCCGCGATATTCATAGGGGAATGGGGTATGATAGATTTCGGGCGCGAAGGGACCAAATTCCTGACGATAAGCTGTAGCTTTGCCGGTGAGGCTCAGCCCCAGCAGGGTGCGCCCATGAAAGCTGTGGGTGAAGGCAATGATGGCCGGGCGGCGCGTGGCAACGCGGGCAATTTTGATGGCGTTCTCCACGGCCTCGGCACCGGTGGTCAGGAGGATGGTCTTCTTGGGATCGTCGCCGGGAGCCAGACCGTTCAAACGCTCGGCCAGTCGCAGATAGGATTCGTACATCGCCACCTGAAAGCAGGTATGCGTGAAGCGCTCTAGCTGCGCCTGCACCCCTTGCAGCACTTTGGGCTGACTATGCCCGACATTCATGACCCCAATGCCGCCCGCGAAATCGATGTACTCGTTGCCATCGATGTCCCAAAGCTGCGCCCCCTGCGCCTGGGCGATGAAGATGGGGTGCATGTTGGAGACGCCGCGCGGCACGTGCTGCGCGCGCTGCTGCAACAGGGTTGGGGTGCGCGACTGATTCTTGAGCATGTGAACCCCCTCGGCTTGATCGGCGGATGCTGCTTTGTAAGCAGAGTATACTTGGGAAGGTCGATAGAAACCAGGGGGGAATTAGATAAAATATTCGCTTAATTTTTATCCTTTTTAGATAAAAAGTGCCAGGAAAAAGAGGCGATATGAAGAGGCTCTGATGAAGCTGCTTGAAGCGCTCGCGCTCCCGATTCTGGAAAGCACGCGCGTGGTTGCCGGGCGGACCGGCCTGGAGCGTGATGTGCTCTGGGTACATATTGTCGATCTGCCTGACCCACTGCCCTGGGTGCGGCCAGGGCAACTGCTGCTGACGACCGGCTATGCCTGGCCGCGCGACGAAGAGGCGCAGCGCATGCTCGTGCGTTCGCTGGCTGAGCGCAATCTGGCCGGTCTGGGCATGGCCGTGCCGCACTTTTTCGAGCACTTTTCGCAGGCCGCCCACGAGGAGGCCGATCAGGTGGCGCTGCCGCTGCTGGAGCTTCCCTGGGATGTTCCCTTTGTCCAGATTACCGAAGCGCTGCACCGGGCCATCCTGGCCGAGCAATATCAGGTGATCGAGCAATCTGAGATTATCCATCGCGCGCTGACCCGCGCGGCGCTGGAAGCCGGAAGCCTGCAAGAGATTGCGGCCACGCTGGGCAGGCTGATTAAACGCGCCATCACCTTTGAGGACATGGATGGGCGGGTGCTGGCCGAGTATAGTATCGAGCACGAAGAAGACGGCGCGCGGCGTGCCACGCGGGCGGGTGGCCGCAGCCCGCTGGAGTTGCTGGCCTCGCTGGAGAGCCTGGGCTATCTGCGCGCTATTCGCGCCGCCAGCAAGCCCATTCATCTGCCAGCGCTGCCCCAGCTTGATTTTGTGGCGCGGGTCGTCTGCCCGATTCGGCTGAAAGAAGAATTGGTCGGGCAGGTCTGGATTATCGAGGGAGAAGAAGCGCTGGGCGCGCTCGAACTGCGCGCAGCTGAGCATGCCGCCGTGGTGGCGGCCTTGCAGATTGCCCATCAGCGCGAGTTGACCTTGCTGGAGGCGCGACTGGGCTATACCTTTCTGGATACCTTGCTGGAGGGGCGCTTCGAGCCAACGCCCCACGCGCTGGAGCGGGCGAAGCTGCTGGGCTTTGACCCGCAGGGTGATTACCGCGTGGGACTGCTGGTGCTGGATGAGCCGGTGCCGCTTTCGCGCGCCGGGCTGCTGCGACGTGATCGGCTGGCCGACATGCTGCGGCGGCGCTTGCAGACGCTGGGCGTCGCGCCGCTGCTCTCGTTGTCGCTGAACCAGATTTCGTTTCTGCTGCCCCGGCGCTGCGCTGGCGAAGCCCTGTGGAGCGTGCTGGCCGAAGAGGGCGCTTCGCTGGCGTTTGGGCGGGAACAGCGCGGCATCGCCGGGGTGCAGCGCAGCTATCAAGAGGCGCTTTCGCTGCTGGCGTATCTGCCGCCGCGCAGCTTTCACTACTATGAGGCGCTGCTGCTGCCGCGTGTGCTGCTGGGCGATCAAGAGGCGCATCAGGCGTTTCTTGAGACGCTGCTGGGGCGGCTGAAGCTTCAGCGCAACGGTGATACGCTGCTGGAGACGCTGTTGGCCTGGGCGCGGGCGGGCTTTCATGGCGCGGTGGCGGCCCAGCAGTTGAATATTCACCCCAAGACGTTGCAATATCGGCTCGCGCGCGCGGCTGAGGCAGCCAGGCTTGATCTGGCCGATGCCGATGTGCGCTTCAAGCTTCAGCTTGCGGCCCATCTCAAGTTTTTGTCAGCGCAGCGGGGCTGAACAGCATCACGAGCAGAACGAAGCTCCTGACGGCTCAATATCTGGTCGTCGGGAGCTTCGTTCTGTTACCTGACACCCGTTAGGAGGTAAGAGGATTTGCCATCAGGTGGATGCCGGACCTGGCGGGGGATTGAGTGGCAAGATGACTGGAGGCCGAGGCGTCTGGGTGAAATCAAAGTCGTTCACCAAATTTCCCAGAATGGAAGCGTCCTCGCGCACGTCGGGGCGTGGGTCCGGGCGGCCATCGGTCTTGGGGTCCAGGCGCTGCCCCTTCAGGAAATCATCCTCGATGAACTTGAGGAAGGCATCGAAGCTGAGCGTCTGATGGTCGATGTAGCCCTTTCTGGCGTAGGGGCTGATTACCAGGCCGGGAACGCGCAGGCCGTAGCCCATGCCATCCACCGTGGGCGGCGCAATATGATCGTAGAAGCCGCCCCAATCGTCCCAGGTGAGGAAGATGGCCGAACTGCTCCAGTCTGGTCCCTGCATGACGGAGTTGATGAGATTGGTGACATATGCCTGCCCGGTGCTGACCAGGGCGGGCGGATGTTCGCTGTCGGTGCCGTTGGGAACGACCCAGGAGACGGCAGGCAGGGTGCCGTCGCTGGCCGCCTTGTAGAAATTGCGAATATCCTGGACATTGCCAACCTGACCGTCCTGGTTGACATCCACAAAGTTGGGCAGCGGGTTCCAGATGCCAGGGACGCCGACCTTTTGCTGAACGGGCGCGCAGGATTCGGCCTCATCATCTTCGCAGTCGGGCTGAGTGCCCTGGTCCAGATAATAGCCCCAACTGACCTGGGAGTTATGCAGCAGGTAGGTCAGGTCGGTCCAGGCGTAATCAGGGCCGGTGGGAAGCGGAAGGGTGCTGCCGTTAGCCGGTGGCTTGTTTGGGGTCTGGATGGCGCTCTGGCAACTCATGGGGTCACTGTTGGCGCATCTAGCCGACCAGCCAGAGACCAGATAGAGGTGCGCGGGCTGGCTCCAGGAGGCCACGGACTCAAACATATGGTCTTGCAGCACGAAATCCTGGGCGTAGGTCCAGTAGTTGGGAATCTCGCGGGCGTCGTGATAGCCCATCACGTCGGGCATGGTCGAGTTGGTGCATGCGGGATTGTTGGGGTCTGTGCAGCCGTGTTTGCCCTTCAGGGCCTGGTCTATGAAGCCGTTCATCTGCCCACCGGCAATGTCTGCCGAGGCATTGGTCGCCCCATGCGGTCCTCCGCCGTTCTTATCCTTGGAGTCATGGAAAGGTTTGACGCACTGGCCGGTCTGGGAGTCGGACACACAGACGGTCGGCACGCCGTTCTGCATGGGGATGCCGTCAGCGCCGGGGTAGGTGCCAAAGTAGCTATCAAACGAGCGATTTTCCTGCATGATGATAATCACGTGCTTGATTTTGCTGATGCCCTGTTCCTGCTGATTTCCCGATGGTGGTGATGGCGGCGTCGGGCCGCCGCAGCCCGCCACGAGCAGGGGCAGGGCGGTCAAGAACACGGCCAGATGAGGCAAAATTGCTTGCCGATGCCTGCCAGAAGCAGGGTATGAACGAGCCGGGGGGCAAAACCATCTCATGGTCTGATGTTCCTCCTTCTCTGGGCAATAGAGGCGAGCGAGCGCCTGCTGCTCTTTCATCTCTTATGAGAGAACATATATTGCCAGCTTTAGAGGAAGCTGAGGAAAAGCTGAAAATCTCCTCAGATGCGGCTTCCTATTCCCGTTGCTCCCCATTGCCTGGCCCGCTCAGTTCATGCCAGCACTTTCTCGTTTTTCGGGTCGTAGAGAGGGTCTTTCATGACGGTAGCTCCATAGCGTTCGCCGAAAAGCTGCATCTCGACCCGCGTGCCGGGAACGGCATATTCGATGGGCAGATAGCCGTACAGGATGCTCTGGCGCAAGGTGTAGCCGTAGCCCGCGCTGGTGACGTGCCCAAGCACGCGCTCGCCATCCAGCAGTGGCTCGCCGCCCAGGCCAACGGCGGCGAGGTCGTCGGTGATAAGCGCGCAGAGCTTGCGCGCGTTGCCCTGCGCCTTAATGGCTTCCAGCGCCGCTCTGCCGATGAAGTCGCCTTTGCGCAGCTTCACCGCGAACCCAAGACCTGCTTCGTAGGGATTGTATTCGGAGTGAATGTCGGCGCTCCAATAGCGATAGCCTTTTTCCAGGCGCAGCGATTCGATGGCACGATAACCGCCCGCCAGCATGCCCAACGGCTGTCCTGCTTCCCAGAGCGTATCCCAGAGCTTGAGGCCATATTCCATGGGCGTGTAAATCTCCCAGCCAAGTTCGCCCACATAGGTCACCCGCAGCGCCAGCGCGGGGATATCGCCAAGGGTGACCTCTTGCGCGGTGAGATAGGGGAAGGCAGCGTTGGAGAAGTCGTGTTCGCTGACCTGCTGCATCACTTCGCGTGCGCGCGGCCCCCAGATGCCGATGCAGCAGCGGCTGGAGGTGATGTCGTTGACGTAGACCGAGCCATCGCTGGGCATGTGGCCGCGAATCCAGGCAAGATCGTGCTTGCCAAAGGCCGTGCCGGTGATGATCTGGAAGCGATCAGCCGCCACTCGCGTGACGGTGAGGTCGCATTCGATGCCGCCGCGCTCGTTGGGCATCTGGGTATAGGTCACGGCGCCAATGGGCTGGTCCATCTGGTTATCGGTGATGTGCTGCAAGAACGCCAGCGCGCCCGGCCCCAACACTTCGATCTTGCTAAACGAGGTTTCGTCGAAGAGGGCCACGCGCTCGCGGGTGGCCTGATGCTCCGCGCCAACGGCGGGCGACCACATGCGGCTGGCCCAGCCGTAAGGAGTCGGCCAGTTCTGGCCCTCGGCCAGCCGCTCGTTGGGGGCGAACCAGTTGGGGCGTTCCCAGCCCGCTTTTTCGCCAAAGACCGCGCCGAGTTCTTCCAGACGCTGATAGAGCGGGCTGAGGCGCAGCTTGCGCGCGCTGCTGCGTTCCCTGGCCGGATAGCTGATGTCGTAGTAGGTGCTGTAGACTTCGTTGACGCGCGTGGCGATGTAGCGGCGGCTGGCGGTATACGCTCCGAAGCGGCGCAGGTCCATCTCCCAGAGGTCAAGACTTGGCTCACCATCGACAATCCACTCGGCGATCATCTTGCCCACGCCGCCCGAGCCAGAAACGCCATGCGCGCAGAAGCCGCAGGCCGCCCAGAAGCCCTTGACTTCCGGGGATTCGCCCAGAATGAACTCGCCATCCGGGGTAAAGGATTCGAGGCCATTGACCTGCTTCGTCAATTCAGCATTATGCAGTGCGGGTACGCGCTCAACCAGGCCACGCATCAGGCTTGCGAAGCGCGGCGGGTCGAAGCGCAGCATCGTGGGGTTGGGACTATCGGGGATGAGGTCAATGTCCAGGGGCAGCGGGTCACGCTCGTAGCCGCCCAGCACCAGGCTCTGCCCATCCTGGCGGAGATAGACGAGGTTGTCGGGGTCGCGCAGATTGGGCAAGGGCGCGTCTGCCGACAGTTCTGGCAGCGGAGCGGTGGCGGCATACTGGTGCTGCATCGGAATCAGCGGAATGGAGACGCCGACCATGCGGCCAATGCGCGGCGACCAGATGCCCGCTGCCACCACCACAATTTCGGTGCGAATGGAACCCTGCGCGGTCTGGATGGCCTGCACCCGGCCATTGGCGACATCGATGCCGGTGACGCGGGTATCAGCGTAGAAGGTCGCGCCCTGCGCGCGCGCGGCGTTGGCGAGCGCCTGCGCCAGGATGGGCGCTCTGGCCGAGCCATCGGTGGGCAGCCAGAGCGCGCCCTCGACGCCATCGAGGCTCATCAAGGGAAAGAGCCTCTGCGCCTCGCTGGGGCTGATAAGCTCCGCTGCCAGCCCGGCGCTTTTGGAGAAGCCAACCTGGCGCTTGAGTTCTTCCAGGCGTTCTTTGGAGGAGGCAAGGCGCAGGCTGCCCACTTCAAAATAGCCAGGGGTGCCATCGACCTGAAGCGTTTTATAGAGTTCGACGCTGTAGACCAGCATCTTGGTCAGACTGATGGAGGAGCGTAGCTGGCCGACGAGGCCGGGCGCGTGTGAGGTGGTGCCGCCGATGAGCGGCCCTTGCTCCAGCACGACGATGTCGCGCCAGCCGCGCTGGGTGAGATGATAGGCGACGCTGGAACCGGCGATGCCGCTGCCGATGATGACAACTCTGGCTTGGTCCTGCATGGAAGAGACTCCTGTATGCCCTCTTGGAGAGGCGATAGTGGAAGTGGCGATAAAATGAGCGCTTCAGCTTGTCAGGGATGTGCTTCTTGTAGCCATTGCTCGAAGGGCGATGTGGCGACATGATGCAGAAAGCGGTCAAGGTGATGCTGGGCGTAGTCGCGGTAATCGAAGTCAAGCGTCGAGATGCCTAGTTGCAGAAAGCCCCAGAACGATTCGCGCAGGTCAGAGGCCAGGCGCATCAACTGCAGGCGGGCCAGGTCAACAGGGCGCGCCTCGCCAAAATACAACTGGATGAGCAGCCTACATTGTTCCTCGTTGAGCGACTGATTGACGGCAAAGTTGCCGAGATCGAAGAAGAGATCGCCCATGCCCGCGTATTCCCAGTCTAGAATCCTGATAATGTGCCCGTCGTCGATGAAATTGCTGGCAAGTAAATCGTTGTGGCAGGGCCTGATTTGCTGGTCCGCGCCCAGCGCGTCTTCGATCTGCGCCATCAACGCAAAGACCTGGGGCAGCGTGTCGGGGAAGGTGACGCCGTGCTCCAGCGCCAGCCGATGATAATTGCGCACGGTGGCAAATGGCGAAAAACCGCCCGGAAAGGCGGGGCCGGTGTGATAGCGTTTGATGGACGCGACGATGCGCGCCAGCATTTCAGGCTGGGTGGTGGCCTCCGGTGTGAGGATGGTGCCGACGATAAAGCGCGTCACCAGCACGTCTTCGGCGGGCAGGAAATGGACAACCTCAGCGCCCACGCCCACCTGCGCGGCAATCGCGGTGCAGATGCTTTCGTGGCCGCGATCAATGCCCAGTAAATGCGTGCCCTTGCCGCCGATGCGCAGCACGAAGGTTTCTCCGGCGGCGTCTACGCGGTAGTTCTGGTTGGTGATGCCGCCTTCCAGGGGTGTGACTCTTGCCTCTGCCAGATTCCATCCAGGAAGCTGCATAAGAATGCGCTCGATGTGTTGCTCCACGCTGCGTTCCTTCCTCTCGCGCTGCTTCCTGGCAGCTTTGCTCGCTTTCTGCTGAGCATACACGCTGGCCTGGTGTCCGTCAAGTTTGCTGATTGCCAATTATTCCGGCTCGGCATCGTTGACTTTGCCCAGGGAGCGGCATAGTATCTTTAGCGCAGCAACAAGAGGCCGACCCTTTCTCTGTGCTTTTTATCCGCAAGAGATAAAAAGCGGCGGAACTTTTTGTCTGTTCTCCCTCTAGTTTCTGCTGACCTCGCCGACTATACTCTGCATACGCGGCAGGTTCTTTGGCGCACCTGGCAGGCGCGCATGCCAGCATTTCAGTCATCCGAAAGGGCAGGGCAACATGAGTACCTATCAACTGCTGATTCAAGGTGAACTGGTCAAGAGCAGCAATGGCAAGATGGTCGATGATATCAGCCCGGCGACGGGCGAGGTGATTGCCCAGGTTCCTGAAACCACGCTGGACGATATGAATCGCGCGGTGGCAGCGGCGCGCGAAGCCTTTGACGATGGCCGCTGGTCGGGCCTTCCCCACTCCCAGCGCGCGGCAACATTGGAGAAACTGGCCTCGCTGGTGGATCAGCATGCCGGAGAACTGGCGGCGCTGGAATCGCAGGACACGGGCAAGCCGATCAAGCTGGCGCGCGACAGCGACATCCCGTTTGCCTCCGACAATCTGCACTTTTTTGCCGGCGCGGCGCGGCATCTGGCGGGCACTGCCTCCAGCGAATATACAGGAGGGCATACCAGCATCATTCGCCGAGAGCCGGTGGGCGTGGTGGCCTCAGTTGCGCCCTGGAACTATCCGTTTATGATGGCAGGCTGGAAGCTTGGCCCGGCGCTGGCGGCGGGCAACACGGTGGTCTTTAAGCCCTCGCCCGAAACGCCGCTGACCGCGCTGAAGCTGGGGGAACTGGCGCTGGAGGCAGGCATTCCCGCTGGCGTGCTGAATATCATTGCCGATGGACCAGAGATTGCCCCCAGCCTGGTGAGCCATAAGGACGTGAATATGGTGTCGATTACCGGCAGTACGCGCAGCGGCAAGTATGTGATGCGCGCCGCCGCCGATAATATCAAGCGCGTACATCTGGAGCTTGGCGGCAAGGCTCCGTTCATTGTCTACGATGATGCCGACCTGGAAGCCGCCGCCAATGGAGCGGTGGCGGGCGGCTATGTCAACTGCGGCCAGGACTGCACCGCTGCCACGCGCATCTATGTGCAGGATGGTTTGTACGATGCCTTCTTAGCGTCGTTTCTGAGCAAGGTGAAGCAGATTCGTGTGGGCGACCCCGCCAGCGAGAGTACCGATATGGGGTCGTTGATTTCCGCCCGGCAGCGCGACAACGTCGAGGGCTATGTGGAGCGCGCCTTGCGCGGGGGAGCCAATATTCTGGTGGGCGGCAAGCGCGCCTCAATTCCTGGGTTTGAAAAAGGCTTTTTCTTCGAGCCGACGGTGATTGCCGAGGACCGCAACGATGCCGAAATCGTGCAGAACGAGGTCTTTGGCCCGGTGGTGGTGGTAAGCCGCTTCAAGACGGAAGAAGAGGCGCTGGCAAAGGCGAACGGCGTCGTTTATGGCCTGGCGGCTTCGGTCTGGACCAGGGACATTTACAAGGCGATGCGCGCCAGCAAGAGCCTGCTTTTTGGCACCGTGTGGGTGAATGACCACTTGCCGCTGACATCCGAGATGCCGCACGGTGGCTACAAAGAGAGCGGCATTGGCAAAGATATGTCGATGTATGCGTTTGAAGAATACACGCAGATCAAGCATGTAATGATCGAGCTAAGCGGCGAAGCGCGCAAAGGCTGGCATTACACGATCTTTGGCGACGCATAGCGCCAGCCAGGCAGCACGTATAGGCTCATTGCAGATCATTCTGACACAGCACAGCTCCACGCGCTGTGCTGTGTCTTCATCAGCGTGTACCCTCTAGTGAGAGCTGCTGGACCTGTGCGACGTTATCTTTCGTGACGAAGACAGGGCCAGTATTAATGATAGGGGTCGTTACGGAGTCCAGATTCGTCTTGTACAGAGTCAGCAGCACTATCGGCAAATATCCTTGCAGATAAGGTTGCTGATCGATGGCAAAGAGGATAGTGCCCTGCTGGATTGCTTGCAGGACGGCGGAAGATACATCAAACGTTGCCAAGAGAATCTGGCCCGCCTGTCCCAACTGCTGCAAAGCCGCCATGGCAATCGTAGCGCTGCTGGGATTGACTGCTATCAGCGCATCAAATGAAGAACCCTGGGTAAGCTGTTCCTGAATCTTCTGCTGAGCCTGGCTTGGGTTAGTGGGATCGATAGCCAGAACTGATGATTGCCCCCCTGCTTTTGTCAGCGCGTCCTTGACTCCGCGACAGCGATTATCCGAATCAGTATCTCCCACTGCTGGGTTAATACACAGGACATGCTTGGCGCCTTCCGCCACGAGTTTCTGCCCCCCCGCCAGACCGGCCTGATAGCTGTCCTCTCCGATATGGTTCAGCAGCCCAAGCTTGGTGGCGCAATCACTCCCAGAGTTAATTGATATTACAGGGATATCCACGAGCTGCACACGTGAGATCGCTGGCGATAAGCCAGCACAGTCGGGAATGGAGACAACCAATCCATCTGGCTGGGTGGCGACAGCGGCGTCAATAAGCTGTGACATCGCGTCGGCGCTGAAAGGATTCGGGGCTTCATAGATGGCTTGAACTCCCATATCTTTCGCCGCCTGATCGACCCCGTTCTTGACCACTTGCCAGAAGGGATCAGAGGTTTGACCATTGGTAATGACTGTGAATTTCAAATGCCTTGTGGGACCACTATTCGCAGGCGGTGTCGATTTCTGAGAATTGCTCTGCGCGCAGCCGGTGGCGAGAATGCCAACGATGACGATGGTTGTGATGGCCGTGACGATGCGACTGTTGGATGATGATCGAAAACCCATATTTTACCTCTGATGTGGACGTAGAGCGTTGAAAGATCGATATGTATCCGGTGCGAGGAGTATAGCATATAAGTCTACACGTAACAATTAAATACGAGACAATCACTCTTGTGTTAATAGCTTTGTAATCGCTAATATTTTTGACAGAACACATTTTAAGATGTATAGTGCAGGCGGATAAACAAGAAATCGTTCGTACATTTGATTGCTGCTATCTACCGGGTCTGGTTTCATCTGTGGGAGGTTCAACATCTATGCGGCGTTGGTTGGTGTGCCTTGTGCTGCTGGTAACCATGCTGGGAGTGGTCAGTTGTGACTTTATTACCATCGATTCTCCTGCGCCTACGCCTACCCTGACTCCGTTAGGCGATGCGGCATTTGTGCTGATTGATCTGATTCGTAACAGGGATGACATCTTTACCGTTGCCAGTGACACGGTCCTGCTGGCGCAAGATGCCTTTAAGCTCTTTGCCTCTATTCCGGCAAATCAGAGCCCTCCCGCTAATACCCAGAGAGGGTACATCCAGGTCTCGATTCACTACAACAAGCAAGGAGTCGATACACAGGATATCTATCGAGTGAAGGCTGGAAAGGCGAGCCTGGGTATCCTCTTTGAAGGCGGCAAGACGTTCGAGACCTTTTCAGCAAACAGCATCAATATTGACGCCACCCAGACCCAGGAGATTACGATTGTGCCCTTGCAGAACGCGGTGAACTACGTCACGGTCTCGGCAGGGCGTGGATGGCAAGATACCAAGGTTTTCCTGGAGCGAGGCAAGAAGTTCGAAGTGAAGTATGTCTCGGGCGTTTGGACCAGCGATACCGGCAGTGTGGGGACCAGTGACGCCGCAGGACAACCGTTAAATCCTCCACCGAATCTTATTTGCCGCTGTGGGGAGCCGCTGGAAGGATATTCCACACAGGCGCTGATTGGGCGAATTGGGAACGGTCTAGGCTTTGCGCCTTTGCAAGTTGGCGATGATTACGTGGGCAAGGCGTATGATGATGACTTTCTCTATTTACGCATGAATCTTCCCGATCAGCGATTGCCCCAGAGCAGTGGCTCCCTGAAGATTGCAATTCTGACATATAACGCCTAATCAGGAGGAGTGCAGGTATGGCGCGTCGGTCTTTGAGTCTTGTGCTGCTGGCGACTCTGCTTCTTTCGGGCCTGGGTTTTGCCGGTTGCGGGAGTTCTTCTCCTACTCCTTGCTCTAATGATGCGGATTTGGGCTGTGTTGCCGGAGACGCGGCGTTTGTGCTGATTGACCTGATCCGTAACCAGGATGATATCTTCGCGGTTGCCAGTGACACGGTCCTGCTGGCGCAAGATGCGGTAAAGCTCGTCAGCACGATAGGGGCGACTCAAACTCCTCCCGCTCCCTCAAAGAGGGGCCATGTGGTGGTATCGATTCTTTACGATAAGCAAGGGGTCTATGCCCAAGATGTATATGACATCGATTCCGGAAAGGCCAGCCTGGGTATCCTGTTTGAGGGAGGTAAAACGTTCGAGTCGATCTCATCGAACCGGGTCGATATCGATGCCACGCAAACGCAAAGAATTACGATTGTCCCCTTACAGAAGAGTACCCGGACGGTGACCGTCTCAGCACAGAAGGGATGGCAGAATACCGGTATTTTCTTGGAGGAGGGCAAGGAGTTTAGTATTACGTATATCTCGGGGGTTTGGACGATCTCCAAAGGTAATGTGGGGACCAGTGATGCCGCGGGGCAGCCCCTCAATCCTCCGCCGAATCTCATTTGTAACTGTGGGGAACCAGTTCCGGGATATTCCACGCAAGCATTGATCGGGCAGATCGGCCAGGGAGTGGATCATTCGCCGCTGCAAGTAGGCGACGATTTTTCGGCGGTCGCCTATGCGAATGATTTTCTGTATTTGCGGATGAACCTTCCCGATCAGCTTTTGCCCGAGAGCAGCGGCTCTGTCAAGGTTTCGATTGAGACTGACAACGGGTAGCCGCATCATTCTTGCCTTCTAGTGAATATCTCAGGTGAAATGTGTAGAAATTCACATTTCACCTGAGATATTGCTTCCACGCCCTGCGCTAGTGCATCGATCACGAAGCCGAAGCCGCGCATTGTTTCGCGGCGAGCGGCTTCTCGTGAGCTTCAGTGCTCAGCCAGGCGCACATCAGGCGGCGCGGCGCGTGGCCGGGCGATGACCAGCACCGGCACAAGCACGCACAGGTCCATCAGCAGCATGGCAATAAAGGCAGGGCTGGAGAAGGCGCGACCCAGGACACTTGCTGATAACTGATGGCTGCCCAGCATTTGGATGCCGACATAAAAGCTCCACAGCAGCAGGCCGAGCAGCAGCATACTGAGGATAAACCGGGCGCGCGTGGGAAGCCACCGGGCAAGGCTGGCTGTGCTGGCGTGCGGCGCTTCCTGGAGAAGTGCAGCGTGTGCCCGTCGCGCCGCCGCAGCGCCGAGCGCGCTACCCAGCCAGGCGAACAGCCCAACAATCGTCAGGAGGACGAGGCGGGAGAGCAGAATAAAACCAAATCCATCCACCAGGAATTCAAAGTACAGGAAGTTTCCCAGCGTGTGGGCCGAGCCTGTGCGCTGAATCCAGTACTGATAGTCTAATGCCAGAGATGACTGCACTGTGCCGTGCTGGAGCGCGGGCCATGCTAGTACGACGATGAGCACCTGGCTGGCCTGACTTACCAGCATGCCCAGGAGGCCAGCCAGCAGCCCGGCACAGATGCCCCGCTACTTGCTGCCGCTGATATACCCACCAATCACGCCTACGGTGCCAACTAGCAGGAACATTCCCACGCTGCCCACGTTTGCCGGGTTATAGGTGAAGTCGTACTGGAATTGGGGAGGTAGCGGAAGCAGTGCCTGTGCCACAGCGAAGGCTGCACTATACACGCTCAGGACGGCGCCCATGATGAGGCCAAGTTGCAGCCAGGTGGGGCGAACCGCTGGCCGGGGGAAGGCGCGCAGGAAACGCATCATGATGAAGAGCGGAAGCGCCAGCGGGGCAGTCTGGAGCAGCAGCGCCAGGAACAGGCCGAGAAACAAGGGCAGCCCAAAGGCAAAGCCAGGGCCGCGCGGAATGAAGAACAGGAGACAAAACAGCAGTATGCCTCCGACGGTCAAGGCAATGGAGCGGCGTGACTTCTTCATGGACGCTTTCTCTGAGGGCGGCAAGCTGCTCCCTGACCACGCTCTTGCCTTCGTCGATGGCAACACTGAGCCAGAAGCGCAGTGTGCTCTCGCCCTCGGTTTCAATGGCGTCGTGATAGTGGTCCCGAAAGGTCTGGAGCATCTGCGGGCCGAAGATCTGCCGGTGCACTTGTGGATACAGGTGCAGAAACAACGCATATATCCACTCTGCGCGTCTTCGCTGTTGTGCTGATCTTTGCTGTCCCATCAGGCCTGCTCTGCTGAGAAATTGGGGAGAAGACGGCGGCTCTGCGCAATCGCCACCACCTCGTTGTAGCGCTGAAGTTCCGCCAGAAAAGCGCTTCTGCCTAGATCGGTGAGTCGGTAATAGCGTCGGCGTTCGTCCGTGACGGATATATTGTCAAGAGGAAGCGCGTCCACGAGCGAAAAGGGAATGCCTGTGAAGTTCCTCACACTTTCCCGCCCATCCAGTATGACCTTCGCCTGCTTACACAGTGCATCGTGTCGCCAGCAGTTCACACACTGGCTCGCGCATGGCAATCTGCTCGCTGGGCCGCTTGCTCTATGGGCATAGCTGCAACGAATGGCGACAGCCGCTGCGTCCAGTCACTGCATAATGTGACTTGACAGACTCGGCCTTTGCCTCTATACTCCTCGTAACCGATACCGAAACCGATCACGTGAACGATCTCGGCAGCGGTTACAGAGCAGCCGCTCTGGAAAATCCATCGGGAGTATGACGTTGCCGTGTCGCAGTGCTGCGGGCAGGACCCGCTCATCATATATCGCTATATCACCGTGTTTTCCTTGATACATGGCTAGCTTGCGAGACCCTTTCAATGGACCAGTGTCGCTATTGTCAGGGGCCAATAGACCAGGCCACTGGCATTTGTCGTCGATGTGGTCAGATTACCCCGGCTGACCAGTTTGAGCAATCCTCACCGTTTTCATCCCAGCCCACCGCGCACGATGGATATTGCCCACGCTGTGGCGAAGAGACCATCCCCGGCCAGCGCTTTTGCCGCAGATGTGGACTTTCCTTGCCAGTCCCTGCCGCGTCGCCAGAGAGCCAGCTTGTTGCGCTGCCCATCGGCGTGCAGGAGTATCAGACCAGGGCGAAGGCGAACGGCGCGTATTCCTTCCAGGCTCCTCCGGGGATGGCAACCGCCTGGTGGGAAAGTCCCACGCAGCCGGTCATCACCACCGGTTCGGATGCAACGACTCCAGCGCGGGCGCTGCATCGTCGTCGGGTCTGGTTTACATCGCTCTTGTTGATGGTGGCTGTGATGAGCACCATCGGCGGCTATCTGATTATCCATGCCCAGACGCAGGGAGCCACGCGCGATCTGAGCGGCGGCGGACTGCCTGGAACCTCTACCACCAGCGCCACACCTGCCGCAACCGCTGCCCCGCTGCCACCGGTTGGCACAGGCTACTGGCATACCAAAGGCACGCAAATTGTGGATGAGGCGAATCAGCCGGTGCGCATTGCGGGCATCAACTGGTTTGGCTTTGAATCGACGACCTTTGTCGTGCATGGCCTGGGGCAGCGCGATTATCATGATTTGATGCGCGAAATCAAGAGCCTGGGTTATAACACAATTCGCATCCCATTTTCTGACCAGCTTTTTTTCCCGTCCAGCATGCCCAATGGCATTTCGTTCAACAATGGCATGAATCAGGATTTGCAGGGCCTCAATGGCTTGCAGATTCTCGACAAGATTGTGGCCTATGCCGGACAGTTGGGCCTGCGCATCATCCTGGACCATCACGGCGTGGACGCTGGTCAACAAGAGCCGACCTGGTCGACGCAAGACTGTTCTGTCTCCTGCTTTGAGGGCGATTGGCAGATGCTCGCCACCCATTATCTGGGCAATCCGACGGTGATAGGGGCGGATTTGGATAACGAGCCGCACGGCGTCGCCTGCTGGGGCTGTGGCGATCCTTCGGTGGACTGGCAGATGGAAGCGCAGAAGGTGGGCAATGAGATTCTGGCGATCAATCCCCACTGGCTGATTTTTGTGGAGGGTGTGGAGTGCTACAAGGGTGACTGCTTCTGGTGGGGTGGCAACCTGGAAGGCGTGGCCGACGCGCCGGTTGACCTGCGCGTGCCCAATCAGGTGGTGTATTCGCCGCATGACTATCCGCCTGATGTCTTTGCGATGCCCTATTTTTACGCCAGCAATTATCCCAACAACCTGGCGGGCATCTGGGATCAGCACTGGGGCTTTATCGTCAAGAAGGGCATTGCCCCGCTCTGGTTGGGTGAGTTCGGCACCACCCTGGCTAATTCGATAGATCAGCAGTGGCTGGCAACGCTTGTTGCCTATCTGGGCAGCGGAACCAGCGGAATCAGTTGGACATACTGGTGCTTGAATCCTGATTCGGGGGATACAGGCGGCATTCTGCAAAACGATTGGACCACCGTCAACCAGAGTAAGCAGGATTTTCTGAATCCGATTGAGTTTCCGCTGCCTGCTGGTTCAGGAGGAACCGGCAACTAAGCGGAACGTTTGATGTACTGTCCTGGTCTGCTCACCCCTCCTGGAGGCGGGAAGGTACGGCTTTATTGATGCCTGGATTACAAGGCACGCGCCTGGGCGCGTATGAACTGATGGAGCGCGTTGGCGAAGGCGGCATGGCCGAGGTCTATCGCGCGAAGCAGCTTTCTGCTTTTGGCCGCGAAGTGGCCTTGAAAGTCATTCGCCGCGAGTTCACCGGAGACGAGGCGTTTCGTCGGCGCTTTCTGCGCGAGGCGCACGCCATTTCGCGGCTCTCGCACCCCAACATTCTGCCGCTCATCGAGTTTGGCGATGAGCGCGGCCTGCTCTATCTGGTGATGCCGCTGGTGCGCGAGGGCACGCTGCGTGATCTGCTCAGCAAGCACGGCGGCCCGCTGGCGTTGGAAGAAGCGCTGCCGCTCTTTGTGCCGCTCTGTGATGCAGTCCAGTATGCCCATCAGGAAGATATTATTCACCGCGATATCAAGCCGCAAAACGTGCTGCTGCAACGCTACACGCATGTGCTGTTGGCGGATTTTGGCATTGCGCGTGATCGCTTCGATACACACCTGACCACGACGGGAATGGGCATCGGCAGCGTCGAATATATGGCCCCCGAACAGGCGGAGGGCAAGGCCGATGCGCGCAGCGACATCTATAGCCTGGGGATTGTGCTGTATCAAATGCTGGCCGGGGTGATGCCCTATTCGGGCACGATGCCGCTTGAGGTGCTGCTCAAGAAGGCGAGCGACCCCGCGCCTGACCCGCGTAATTTCAATCCGCATCTGCCGGTGGAGATTGCCGATATTCTGCATATGGCGCTTGCCCGCGACCCCAACCAGCGTTTTGAAAGCGCGGGCGCGCTGGGCCAGGCGGTGCAGCAGGTGGGTCCGCATTGTGTGCCCGCGCCGCTGCCCGGCCAGATGCTCTGGCAGCCCGGCCCGCCAGCGTCCGCACCGGATGGTGACCTGGCTCCCACCGTCCGGCGTCGCCCGGCGCAGCGTCCCTTCGATGAGCAGGAGACCAGGCGCAGCCAGGACTTCGATACCTTGCCCACCAGGCCATCATCTTCGGCTGCGCTTGCCTCTACCTACCGATTCGATGACCTGCCACCTGACGACCCTGCCGCGCCAGAGGAGGCTAATGCCGCCCAGCCTGCGCGCCGCAAACCGGTGCTGCTGATTGCTTTGCTGGTGGCAGCGCTGCTGCTGGCACTTGGCCTCTCGACGATTGCCTATGGGCATCTGGGGCTGCCCTGGCAGCACTCCGGCTCCGCCAATACCGGCGTGCAGCTTTTGACGCCGACACCCAGCACGACGCCGCAGCCAACGCACATCCCGGCGCCCATCAACACACCGTTGCCCACGGGCGGTGGCAAGCCGAATCCCAGCACACCGACGCCGCAGCCAACGGCCACGCCAACGCCGCAGCCAACAACAACGCCCACAACGCAGCCAACAACGACGCCTACCCCTGGCGCGACCGACACGCCGACGCCGCAGCCAGGCGCAACCGACACGCCAACGTCCCAGCCGACGCCGCCACCTTCCCCACAAGGGGGCACGGCAGGTCAGCCAGCGGCGACGCCCACCCCTGCGCCACCGGATAACACTACGCCACCATCTGCGCCGGACCAGCCGACGCCTGCGCCCGCGCCAACCTCTCCGCCTGGCAATTAACCGACGCCGGGCACGTAGGCGGCGGGTCAACCCAGGTTGACAAGAGGCCACTCTCCGCTTATACTTAAGTTGCCTAATAAATTAGATGCTAAACCATTTGCGCGCCGCCTTCCTGTTGAAAGGAAAGACAAAGCCGTCTTTCTTCTCCCAGGTCTCGAACGTCGTATCCTGGGAGACAAAATTGCAAGAAGCGCAGCGACCCCGGCCTGAAATGGTCGGGGCGCGCTGGCGCTTCTTGCTGTCAGGAATGGGGATGCTGCGCGCTGCTGGTTTGGGCGCGAGCGTCCAGCCTTGACAATTTGGTGAAAATACGATATATCTTGTTATATCGTATTTCTATCGAGAACACAGGCGCGATTCGGCAGACTAGAATGGAGAGGAATGACGCATGTTCAAATTGCTGCGGTTTATGAAACCGTATCGCCTGCCGCTCCTTATTATTGCGGTGCTTGCTATTGCGCAATCCCTGGCGAACCTCTATCTGCCCACCTTGATGGCTGATATTGTCGACAATGGGATTATTACCAAAGATATCGGCTATATCTGGGGGACGGGCGGCTGGATGCTGCTGGTAACCCTGGGCGGCACCATTGCTGCCATTGGCGGCAGTTTCTATGGCGCCAGAGTGGCAACAGGCTTTGGCAAAATCATTCGCGGCGAAATCTTCAACCACGTGGAGCATTTTTCGCTGCAAGAGTTCGACAAGGTCAGCACGGCTTCGCTGATTACGCGCACCACCAACGACACGACGCAGGTGCAGCAGGTGTTGATTATGGCCCTGACGTTCCTGATTACGGCCCCGGCGACGCTGGTCATCGGTGTGATTCTGGCGGTTCGGTTAGACGCCACGCTCTCGCTGATTTTTGTGGTTGTGATGCCGATTCTGGTTGCCGTGATTGTGCTGCTGCTGACCAGGGCTATCCCGCTCTTCCGCGTGATGCAGGCCAAGCTGGATAAACTCAACCTCATTCTGGATGAGGGCTTGACCGGCGTGCGTGTCGTGCGGGCGTTTGACCGCGTGCGCCATGAGGAAGCACGCTTCGACCAGGCGAACCTCGACCTGACGGATGTTGCCATTCGCGTAAACCGGATGGTTGCGTCGTTGATGCCGATCATGATGCTGGTGGTGAACGTCTCCAGCATTGCCATTCTCTGGTTCGGCGGGCATCGCATCGCCAACGGTGACATGCCAGCCGGTGATCTGTTTGCCTTCCTCAATTATGCGCTGCAAATCCTTTTCTCGCTGCTGATGGTTTCGATGCTCTTTATTATGCTGCCGCGTGCCGCCGCTTCGGCAGACCGCATCAACGAGGTGCTGGCGATTCCGCCGCAGATCAAGGATGCGGAACAAGCGAGGCTGGCCGAGGAGCAGCGCGGCTATATCGAATATCGGGATGTGACCTTCAGTTATCCTGGGGCAGAAGAGCCTGCGCTTTCCAACATTTCCTTTAGCGCCAAACCGGGCCAGGTGACGGCGATCATCGGTGGCACCGGCTCCGGTAAATCGACGCTGGTCAGTCTGCTGCCGCGCTTTTACGATGTGGACAGCGGGGCTATTCTGGTGGACGGCGTGGATACGCGCGAAATGACCCAGGGCCATTTGCGCGGCAAGGTCGGCTTTGTGCCGCAAAAGGCGGTCTTGTTCTCAGGGACGATTGCCCAGAACATTCGCTATGGCAAAGATGACGCCTCGGACGAGGAGGTGAAGCACGCGGCGGAAGTGGCCCAGGCGCTTGACTTCATCTCTGAGATGCCCGATGGCTTTGACGCGGCGATTGCCCAGGGCGGCACGAATGTATCGGGCGGACAGAAGCAGCGCCTTTCGATTGCCCGCGCGCTGGTGCGCAAGCCGGAAATCTATGTGTTTGACGACAGCTTTTCGGCGCTGGACTTCAAGACTGACTCCAGGCTGCGTGCGGCGCTGAAAAAAGAGACGCTGGACGCGACGGTGCTCATCGTGTCGCAGCGCGTCAGCACCGTGATGGATGCCGATCAGATTATCGTTCTGGATGAAGGACATATGGCTGGCATTGGCCCGCACGCCGAGTTGATGCGGACCTGCGACGTCTATCGTGAAATCGTATCCTCCCAGCTTTCCATGGAGGAGATTGCGGAGAAGATTGCATGAGTCAAGCAAGCGGAGGGCCGCCACGCGGCGGCATGCAGCCCGGCCCGATGGGCAGAGGTGGCTGGGGCGCGATGGGCATGCCGGTGCAAAAAGCCAAAGATTTTCGCGGGACGCTCAATCGGCTGGCTGGCTATTTCGTTTCACAGAAATATCTCTTGCTGGTTGTGCTGGTAACATCCATCCTGGGCACGGTGTTCAATATCGTTGGCCCCAAGATTCTGGGATTGGCAACCACGAAGCTGTTCGATGGCTTGCTGGCGGATTTCTTTGCCATCCAACACCGGCTGCCGCCGCCAGGGATTGATTTCACCTATATCGGGACGGTGCTGCTGATTTTGCTGGGACTGTATATCATCAGTTCGGTCTTCATGTACGTTCAGCAGTATGTGATGGCGGGCGTGGCGCAGCGGACGATCTATCGCCTGCGCCGGGAAGTGGAAGAGAAGCTGTCGCGGCTGCCGCTGAGCTATTTCGACGGGCGCACGCATGGCGAAATCCTGAGCCGCGCCGTCAACGATATGGACAACATCAGCAGCACGTTGCAGCAAACCGTGACGCAGTTGATTACGTCTGTGGTCACGGTGATTGGCGTGATCGTGATGATGCTGCTCATCAGTTGGCAATTGAGCGCCATCATCTTGCTCACATTGCCGCTGAGTCTGCTGGTCACTATCGGCATTGCCAAGCGCTCGCAGACCTACTTCCGCAATCAGCAGCGAGCGCTGGGGCGGCTGAACGGCCATGTCGAAGAGATGTATACCGGCCACAAGATCGTGAAAGCCTTCGGCCATGAGCAGCAGTCCATGGAAGAGTTCGCCGACCTGAATGATAATCTCTATCAGGCGGGCTGGCGGGCGCAGTTCATGTCGGGCATGATCATGCCGCTGATGCGTTCGATTGGCAACCTGGGCTATGTGTTCGTTGCGGTGGTTGGCGGCATCATGGTGACGAATGGACAGCTTGCGATTGGCGATGTGCAGGCGTTCATTCAGTATGCCCAGCAGTTTACGATGCCCATCACGCAATTAGCCAACTTCGCTAACGTGATTCAATCGACCATCGCTTCGGCGGAGCGCATCTTTGAACTGCTCGACGAGCCGGAAGAGGTGCCAGAGGCGGTTGACGCCCAGGTGATCGAAGCCCCCAAGGGCGCGGTGCAGTTCGAGCATGTGCGCTTCGGGTATAAGGAAGACGCCGTGCTGATGGAGGACATGAACATCGAGGTCGAGCCGGGCCAGATGATCGCGGTGGTTGGGCCAACCGGCGCGGGCAAGACGACCCTGGTCAATCTGCTGATGCGCTTCTATGAGGTCAACGGTGGCCGCATTCTGGTGGATGGTGTGGACATCACGCAGATCAGGCGCGGTGCGCTGCGCCGGACGTTCGGCATGGTGCTCCAAGATACCTGGCTCTTCAACGGTACTATCCGCGATAACATTGCCTATGGGCGGGAAAACGCGACGGAAGAGGAGATTGTGCGGGCGGCCAAAGCGGCCTACGCCGATCACTTCATCCGCACCCTGCCGGACGGCTATAACACGGTGCTCAACGAAGAGGCGACCAACATCTCTCAGGGGCAGCGGCAGTTGCTGACGATTGCGCGTGCCTTCCTGGCCGACCCGGAGATTCTGATTCTGGATGAGGCGACCAGCAGCGTGGATACACGCACGGAGCAGCAGATTCAGAAGGCCATGGTGGAACTGATGAAAGGGCGCACGAGCTTTGTGATTGCCCATCGCCTTTCCACCATTCGCGATGCCGATCTGATTCTGGTGATGAACCACGGCACGATCATCGAAAAGGGCAAGCACACGGAACTGCTGGAGCAGAACGGCTTCTATGCCGATCTGTACAACAGTCAGTTCACGGCGCGCAGCCTGGTGGAGGAAGCGGTGTAGTTGGGCAGCGCTGGAACGAAACGGTTCGATCAGCGTTCAGTATCAGTAGATACGCGGGGCGAGAAAACGCCCCGCGTATTTTTTTGGAACAGCAGGGTTGTGGTGCTCTTGTATTTGTTACTGCCGGGCGTAGAATATAGCAACATGCTCAAGCGAGTGTGCTTACATCTCAGCAAAGGAGCAGCATATGGTGAAGCCCTACACTGCCGTCGGACTCATCCCCACCGTTCGTGGGATTCGCGCCCGCGCTGACATCAAACGCAACCTCGAACACCTCTCCCATCTGGTGAAGGCCGCTTCGTGGCTGTCCAGCCTGGATTTGCCGGTCAGGTTGATCGCCTTTCCTGAAGGGGCGCTGCAAGGCTTCAACGATGAAGTGCTGGACCTCGATCATGTGCAGTTTGCCAGGGAATGCGCGATTGATATTCCTGGCGAAGAGACGGAGGAATTGGGTAAGATTGCCCGCAGCTACAATGCGTTTATCATGGCCCAGGCCAAAGCGCGCCACCCCGAGATCAAGGACCGTTATTTCAACGTCGGCTTCATTCTCAACCCCGCCGGAGAGGTGATCTTACAGCACTACAAGGTTTCGCCGCTATTCCCTGTCGAGCATTCCGTCTGCCCGCACGATATTTACGATTGGTGGATTGAACGCTACGGCAGAACGCTTGATGCCTTCTGGCCGGTGGTTGATACTGAGATCGGGCGGCTGGGCATTATGATGGCGAACGAAGGCTCTTATCCTGAAAACGCGCGTGCCCTGGCGCTCAACGGCGCGGAAGTGGTCTATCGCGCCTCGTATCCGCATCCGGCCACTGGCAACGACATCTTCGAGATTCAGAGCCGCGCCCGCGCTCTGGACAATAACATGTATGTGATTGCTCCCAATATGGGCACCTATTATCTCTTCCCCGAGGATGACACGGCCATTGATACGTTTGGTGGCCGCTCGTTTGTCATCAATTATAAGGGGCAGATTGTGGGCCGCCAGGAGTATGGCGCAGGCTCGACCTATGTGGCCGGAGTGGTTGATATTGAAGCCATGCGCGACCACCGCGCCCGCGCCCAGTGGGACAACTGGCTCAAAGACGTGCGCACCGAACTCTATCAACTGCTCTACGAGCAGCCTATTTATCCCAAGAACCTCTACCTCAACCGCGAGCCGATGAAGCACGCCGAGTATCGCGAGCAGGTGATTCAGAAGCAGATTGACCTGCTGCACGAGCGGGGCATCTGGGTCAGGCCGGAACGCTGAACAACGGCAGGCTTTCAGGCAGCGCCCAGATAGGCGATGAGGCATTCGATGCCCTCACTAGCGCCGGTTACTTCGCGCAGCCGTCGCCCCAGCATGCGCGCCACCTGAACGGCGCTTTCGCTGCGGTCAGGACGGCTGGCGACATCACGGGCGACGGCGCGGGCACGCATCAACACCTGGACGCTGCACAGGCCAAAGCCTTCGATATATTCAATGTAATAGTCCTTCGCCAGCCTGCGGGCATCTGATCGGCTCAGCAAGGCCGGAAGGGCTTCTTCGGCGCAGGTGAGGGCCTCGGCTAGCTGCTGCTCGGTCAGCACGCCCGCCTCGTGCGCCTGCTCGAAGGCAGCCTCAAGCTGCTGCGCTTTGTTGCTCTTTTCGGCAAGACTTGCCGCTTGCGTGAGCAGCCCCGGAAGCGCGGCCAGGTCGCCCCGCGCACTGTAGGTCAATTCCAGCAAGCCCGATGCGTGTGGAGAGCCGTTTTGCCGAAGTGGATTGGCCGCAGCCACACGCAGCGTGACCAGCGGGATACGCGCGGCAATGGCTGCCAGGTGAGACGCCCCGCTTTCTGTGCCAGGCGCCAGGACGAACGCGACACGCTGGCGGGCGCGGGTGGCGACAAAGAAGGTGGGCAGCACCGCGTCTTCGAGGCTGAGCGGTTCGGCGGCGCGGCGCAAGGTCCAGCCGTTTTCTTCGCCAGCCTTCCGAATGGCGCTGTATTCGGCGGCCAGGGCATCCTGGGCGCGCCAGCATTCCAGCAGGTCAGCGAGGCTGAAGTCTGCCACCCCATCCTCTGCCGGGCGCATGCCAAGATAGGTGAAGATATCGCTGTTCAGGCGCAGATACCACTTGCCACCGCCCGGCGCGGCGATGATCGCTTCGCCAGACTGCGCAGGCAGCCCACAGGTCAGCAGCGCCGACAGCAATCGTACCAGCCGGGAGCCGTGGCGTGTCCAGCCTTCGAGGGCGTCTTGCCGCCCGTGCAGAGTCAGCTTGCGCCCGGCAAGTTCGGCCTCTATGTCGGCCAGCGCGCACAGTTCGCGGATTATCTCGGCCTGGGCAGGCGCTTTGCTCAGCGTGATGCTGATGCTGGGCGCGTTGGCAAGGATGGCGGCTACCACGGCAGAGTTGAAGCGAGCAATGATGTCGGCGGCGGTGGGCTTGGGGCCGGTGCGGGCGAGGATAGCATGCTCGGGACTATCAAGGGCGCTGAGGGTTTCGATCTGCTCGATCTCCAGGCCAAGCGTTTTGCCCGCCTCTGCCAGAAACGGGGCGCGTTCCACGCCGCCCACGAAGCCGGGGAGTTCGATGTTGACATGGCGAAAGAGCCAGAGGCGCAGATCGCTTGCATTGGTGATGCCTCGCTCTCTGAGCGCCTTGACATTGGCGGTGGGCAGCATCTCGGCGAAGCTGCGGCTGCGATGCCGATAGGTGGCGGCAAGGCAGGCGACGATGCAGCGCGCCAGCTTGTGATCCCCGAAAAGCTGCATCAAGATTTCCTGGTCGAGTTCGCGGCGGGGCCGGTCAAGCATCGATTCCATATACTGAATGGCGCGTTCGATGCGCGGGGCGAGGCTCTGGTCGCGCAGAAAGTGGGGATGGAGCGTGCGCCCATCCCCTGAGCTTACGCGGCGGGTGGTCTTGCGGATATCGGTGAGCTTGAGCATGGGGCGCTCCCGTTTCTAGCTTGTCTGGACAGACGACGCTATATTTTGCGCGGCGGGCGTCGCCTGCGCGCAGCGTTGCGTTCGGTGGTGCGGCGCGAGATGAGTTCGTACAACTGCGCTTCGCCGGGCTTGGGGCGCAGGACACGCCCCAGCCGCTGGATGTATTCGCGCATGGAGGCGCTGCCGCTGGCGACAATGGCGACGTTGGCGTCGGGCACATCGACGCCTTCATTGAGCACGCGCCCGGTGACGAGCTTTGTAATCTTCCCCGAGCGGAAGCCTTCCAGGATGGCGTGACGTTCTGCCGGCGGCGTGCGATAGGTGATGGCCGGTATCAACATCTGGCGGCTGATGCGGTCCACCATGCCAACGTACTCCGAGAACACGATGGCCTTGTCGCTGGCGTGTTTGCGCAGCAGGTCTTCGATGGCGGCGAGCTTGGCCTCGGCGTTCATGGCGACCAGTCGCGCCTCGTGGTGGGCGCGCAGGGCGCTGCGCGCTTCGGGGTCGAAGGCGCTGCGGCGAATAAGCGCGCTGAACATGTCGGGACCGTTGCCCAACTGCGAACGCTTGGTCGCCAGATACCAGCGCCATTCGGCCATCAACGTCTCATAGCGCAGTTCTTCCTCTGGCGCGAGGTCTACATAGATGCGCCGCTCTTTATAGGCGGCGATATGCTTCTGGGCAGAGAGTTCTTCTGCGGCGCGCTCGTACACGACGGGGCCGATCAGCGCGTTCAGGTCTTCATGGCGTCCATCGGAGCGCTCCAGCGTGGCGCTTAGCCCAAGCCGCCAGGGCGCGCCAGTCTTTTCGACGATGATGCGATAACTCTGCGCCGGAAGGTGGTGTACCTCGTCGAAAACGAGCAAACCGTAGCCATCGAGTCGGCGGCGCTTCATAGCCGCTGAATCGTAGGTAATAACAGTCATCGGGCCGATGCTGTGCTCGCCGCCGCCAACCGCGCCGACCAGCGGCCTGGGCAGGCGCAGGCGCTCGATCATGCCAGCCCGCCACTGGCGCAGCAGTTCGATGGTGGGAACGACAATCAGCGCGCGCACGCCCAGTCGCGCAATGGCATCGTAGGCGACAACAGTTTTGCCCGCGCCGGTTGGCAAGACGACCACCCCGCGCCCGCCATTGCGGAGCCAGGCGTCGACGGCGCTCTGCTGATAGGGGCGCGGCGTCAGTTCAAGCTGCGGCGCGACGGGCAAGGCATAGGGGGCGCGCTCCTCCATCGATGGGAGCGGCGCGGCTTCTTCGGTTTGAACGCGGTCATCGCCCGATGGCTGCGCCTGCTCCTCAGGCTCATCTTCGGCCTCGTCAAGCGCGTCGAAGAGATCATCCTGGAGCGCTTCATCGTCTTGATCTGCTTCGGAAGATGAAGGATGCGATAACTTCTCGTCGGACAACCGTGTCCCTCCAGTCTAGTGGGTGGGGGTGTATCAAATACGGTTGAAAGGCTTTCGCTTGTAGCGCCGCCGACCCGGCGGCCAACCGCTGCGCTTCAGCCAACGGTGCGAACCTGCATGGTCCGTTGTGGTCTGCCAACGTTTTGCCAGCACGGAGGCTGGCGCTACAAGCAAAAGCGCTGAATCTATGCGCAGGCTCCAGGTTAGGCGGCCTGCGGGTTATGCGGGCCAGCCGGTTTCTGCGGGGCCTGTTCTTGTTGTTTGGCTTGCAAGGTAAGCAGCGCGGCGTGTTCCAGGCGCTGTTCGCTGCGCGCGCCAAAGCCAAAGTGCTCGCGCAGTTTATGCTCGCGCGCAGCTTCGTAGAGTTCGGCGACACTGTGGATGCCAAGCTGGCCGCTGAGGCGCAGCGCGGTGCGCGGGCCGATATGCGCCACGGTCATCAGCAGGCGCATGTCTTCTGGCAGCACCTCTTCGCAGAGGTCGTTGTAAAACGTCATGCGGCCTGTGGTGACGAGTTCGGCGACTTTGTGGCGCAGACGCCTGCCCAGTCCCGGCAGTTCCGGATGCTCAGGCTGCTCGCTGCGTCGAACGATCTCGGCGGCGGGTATGGGCAGGGCTGTGATGCAGCGCGCGGCGTTGCGATAAGCCGTGATGCGGTAGGGATTGCCCTGCTGCATCTCCAGCAGCGTGGCAATGTTGAACAGCACCTCGGCGATCTGCTGATTGGTGATGCCAGCGAGCAGCGCATCTTTCGATGGCGCTTGCTGTTCATCGATCAGTTCGACGGTTTGAGTGAATTGAAGCATGGTTGCCTACACTTTCCGGGAAGCACCCGAATGTGTGGTACAGAACTCCTGCAAAGATTAGAAATTATGTACTAATTGTAACACAAAAACGATGAAAGTTCAAGTGCACTCGCGCCTGTGCTAGCCTGGGTTCAAGGCGCTTTTTTCATCTGTATTTCTATTCTTTGCGGCTGTGCCAAAACCGGAAAGTGGAAGCGTCTCTGAGGCCAGGCAGCGCCTGGCCTCAGAGATCATTTGGGCAGATTTTTCATGCTCAACTGCACCCGTCCGCGCTGGGTGTCAACTTTGAGGACGCGCACCTGCACCACCTGTCCTACGGCAACGATGGTGAGCGGGTCTTTGACGAAGCGGTCAGAGAGTTCGGAGATGTGTACCAGGCCATCTTGCTTGACGCCGATGTCGACGAACGCGCCGAAGTCGACAACGTTGCGCACCGTGCCCTGCAAGAGCATGCCGGGCTGAAGGTCTTCCATCTTGAGGACATCGTGGCGCAGGATGGGCGCGGGCAGGGCGTCGCGGGGGTCAAGCCCTGGCTTTTCCAGGTTGTCGAGAATGTCTTGCAGGGTGGGCAGGCCCACGCCCACTTTCTTGGCGATATCGGCCCAGGCTCCCGCTTCCCCGTCGCTTTCATCTGCTCTGCTGCGGCTGCTTCTCGTCCCCAGGCTGCTTTGCAGCTTGATGAACTGGCGGAATTGGGCGATGCGCTCCGCCGGTTTGGCGGCTCCATCGCCCGCCGGGAGCATCTCCAGCAAGGAGCGGGTGGCGGCGTAGCTTTCTGGATGGATGAAGGTGTTGTCCAGCGGCTCGGTCCCGCTGGCGATCTTGAGGAAGCCTGCCGCCTGCACAAAGGTTGCTGGGCCAAGGCCGGGCACCTTCTGGAGTTCGTCGCGCGAGCGGAAGGGGCCGTGCTCCTCGCGGTATTTCACCAGCGCGTTGGCGGTGCGCGTGTTGATACCCGAAACATGCTTCAGCAGCGCGGCGGAGGCTGAATTGACCTCGACGCCCGCGAAGTTGACGCACGAGACGACCACGCGGTCGAGCATGGCCGCTAGTTCCTTCTGGTCAACGTCGTGCTGATAGAGGCCGACGCCCACCGCTTTGGGGTCGATCTTGACCAGTTCGGCCAGCGGGTCTTGCAAGCGCCGGGCAATGGAGATGGTGCCGCGCTGCGTGGCGTCCAGTGTGGGAAACTCCTGGCGCGCCGCTTCCGAGGCGGAATAGACCGACGCGCCCGCTTCGTTGACGATCACATAGCCAAGCTGGCCGTGCTTGCCGGTTTCCTGCTCCAGTTCTTTGATAAGCGACGCAACCATCTGCTCGGTTTCGCGCGAGGCGGTGCCGTTGCCAATGGCGATGACGCTGATGTGATGCTGGCCCAGCAGCTTGCGCAAGGTGTGCTGCGCTTTGTCGGGCTGATGCAGGTACATGGTGTCGGATTCAAGATATTTGCCGGTCTCATCGACGATGGTCAGCTTGCAGCCGGTGCGATAGCCGGGGTCGATGCCCAGCACCTGACGCCCGCGCAAGGGCGGCTGCAAGAGCAGGTTGCGCAGGTTGGCGGCGAAGATATTGATGGCGTGTTCTTCGGCCTGCCGGGTCAGTTCGACGCGCACCTCGCGCTCCATGGCCGGAGCCAGCAGACGCTTGTAGCCATCTTCCATCGCTTCGCTGAGGTGATTGGCAAAAGGCGAAGCGGGCCTGACGGGATAGTGCTGAAGGATGTCGGGCTGGGCCTGTTCGTAGGGCAGCGCAACATCCACTTTGAGCACGTCTTCGCGCTCGGCGCGGTTGAGCGCCAGGATGCGATGGGGCACCAGTTTGGTAATGCTCTCGTTGAACTCGTAATACAGTTGATAGACGCCGTTGGGGTCTTTTTCGGCAATTTTTTCCGGGTCGGCGACACGCGCGCCGAGCGTAGACGATTTGAAGAAGCTGGCGCGCACGCCGCCGCGCACATTGGCGTCTTCGGCGATGATCTCAGCGACAATATCGCGCGCGCCTGCGTAGGCTTCCTGGATGCTGCTCACGCCCTTTTCGGCGTCGATGAAGGGCTGCGCGTGTGCTTCGAGCAGGGTGCTGACATCGCCAGCCAGTTCGGCCTGCTGCAAAATAAAATCGGCCAGCGGAGCCAGCCCCTTTTCGCGGGCGACGCTGGCGCGTGTTTTCCGCTTGGGGCGATAGGGCAAATAGAGGTCTTCGACTTCTTGCAGGGTGGTCGCGGCCTGAATGGCGTCGGCCAGTTCGGGCGTCAGCTTGCCCTGCGCGTCGATCAACCGCCGCACATCGGCTTTGCGCGCGTAAAGCGCCCGCAGCGCGGCGGCGCGGTCGGCAATCGCCTGAATCTGCACTTCGTCCAGGCTGCCGGTCATTTCTTTCCGATAGCGCGCGATGAAGGGGATGGTATTGCCTTCGTCCAGCAGGGCGATCGTGCGTGTAATCGGGCCACTGTTAAGGCTTAACTCTGCGCTGAGCAAATGCGCCAGTTCAGCGAGCGGGAGGGTTTCCTCGCTGGCGACGCTGGCGGCTGATGTTTCCTCATTGAGGGCTTCCTGGCTCGTCAAAGGGTGTCCTGCCTTCCACGGGTGATGCAAACGCTCTGGTACGGGTGTCCTATCGTACCACAGAAGCGGCGCGTAGGACAAAAAAGCGCCGCTGGCTCCGCTCCCTGGCGCTCTTGTCTGGCCTACGTACTTCGTCTGTGATATGCTCGCACCATCGACGCTTGCAATCAAGCGCGCTAAAATAGATTAAGGAGAGAGGTGAAGATGACGACGCAGATCACCATGAGCGAGCGCAACGAGTGGTACGAAGCAGTAAAACGATACACCACGGAACTGATGCGTATCAAGGGTGTCAGCCCTAGCGCTGATGAGACGCGCGTGGCCGAAGCAGTGCTGGAACTGCTCAAAGAGGGAGGGCTGGAGGATGCGTATACGGTGGTTGGCCTGGACGCGCTGGAGAGCGACCCCTATCAGCGCCACAACGCCTATGCCTTTGTGCGCGGCCAGAGCGCGCGGACGGTGGTCTTGCTCGGCCATATCGATACGGTTGGGACGGCGGATTATGGACGACTAGAGCCGTTCGCGCTGGACCCCGAAGCGCTTGCCAGCAGGCAGGATGAACTGGCCGAGATCACGCCCGGCCTCAAGGCTGATCTGGATGACCCGGTTTTGGGGCAGGATTGGATGCTGGGGCGCGGCAGCGTCGATATGAAGAGCGGCGTGGCGGCCAATATTGCCGTGATGCGCCGTCTGGCCGAGCGGTCGCGCCAGGGGCAGCTTCCGCTTTCAGTGGTCTTGCTCGCTACCGTCGATGAGGAGAACGAATCGGCGGGCGTGCTGCGAGGCGTGCAGCTTTTGCTCGATCTGCGCACTCGCTATGGCCTGGAGTATCTTGGCGCGATTAACACCGACTACACCGCAGCGCGCTATCCGGGCGACCCCCAGCGCTATGCCTATACCGGCACGATTGGCAAGCTGCTGCCCTGCTTTCTCGTCGTAGGCGCGGAATCGCATGTGGGTGAGCCGTTTGAGGGCCTGGACGCGAACCTGCTGGCGGCGGAGTTGATTGCCGACTTGAGCATAAACGACGCGCTTTGCGACGCGGTTGGCGAGCAGCGCACGCCGCCGCCGGTGACGCTGCACGCTACCGATCTCAAGACCCACTACGATGTACAGCTTCCCTATATGGCATATTTCTATCTCAATGTGCTGACCTTTTCGACAACGCCAGCCGAATTGCTGGAGCGCCTGCGCCAGCGAGCTTCAGCCGCGCTGGAGCGCGTGTTAGGACGCATAGGCCAGGCAGAGCAGCGCTGGAGTGGGACACCAGGGGAGCGGCCTCAGCGCTCGGCCACGGTGCTGAGCTATGCCGAATTGCTGGCCCTGGCAAACGCAAAGCAAGGCGCGCAGCCAGTGCAGGCAGCGCTGGCCGAGGAGTGGGAGCGCTGCCTTCATGGGCCGGATGGCGCGGTGCGCGATGCCCGCGAGCGCAGCCTGGCGCTGACGCGGCGGCTCTGGCAGTTGAGCGGGCTGGTGGGGCCAGCCGTGGTGATCTTCTACGCGCCGCCCTATTATCCGCATCTGGCAAAGCGCGCAGGCGCGCTTCAAGACGCGGTTGAGGCGGTGGCGGCGGCACATCCAGAGGAGCGCTTGCAGGCGGCAGAGTTTTATCCCTACCTCTCGGATATGAGCTACCTGCGGGCTGACGCGGTGGTCGACCTTGCGGGGCTGATTGCCAATATGCCCTTGTGGCAAGCGATAGACCAGCCCCGGCGTCCTGGCGGCTATTCTCTGCCGCTGCAAGCCATTCACGCGCTCGATCTGCCGTTTGTGAACCTGGGACCGTATGGCCGGGCGGTGCATCAGCGTGGTGAGCGCGTTTTGATGTCCTACTCGTTTGGCGTCCTGCCTCAGTTTATCTCAGAAATCATAGAGCATCTGGCGCACTGAGGGGCCAGATGCTCTATGATGCTGGACAGGTCATCCGCCCGCTGTCGGTGTCGGCGTTGGCGTTGGCGTTCCCGCGCCAAGCTGGATGGAGGTATCGTCGAAGCTTTGCAGAGCTTCGACGGTTTCGCTCGTATCCAGATAGGTGCCCGTGACGGTGTCGCCGGGCTGCACCAGGGGCAGTTTGGGCGAGAGGTTGAGATCGGCGGTGAAGATATGGCTCTGGCCCACAATCCAGATATAGTAGACAGTCGAGTTGCCCTGTGTGACGGGCGCAATACGCTTGACCACGCCCTGCATCTGTTTGGGCGTACCGCTTTGGGACGGGCCTCCAGCCGTATTGCCGTGGCTGGCGAGCCAGCCACTATAGTCGGCCAACGCCGCGTCGCGGGTTGATTCCATCTGCACGTTCGCGCCTTGCACGTCTCTGGCATCCAGGAAGCCGACAGCCTGGAAGGTCGAGCCGATGCTGGCCGACTGGACAAAGATCGCCACCCAGGTTGGCTCACCGTAAATCGAGTAAAGCTGCACGCTGGAGACACTGTAGTTGCGGATATTGTGCGGATTGCTCTCAAACGCATTGGTCACGGTATCGCCAACCGCCAGCCCGCTGAGCGGAAAGAACTGGGCCGAGTTCCCGCGTGTGCTGAAGAGAAAGACGCCCGTGCTGGAATTATCGCCGCCAGAACTGGAGGTCATCGGCACCAGCCAGACCGGCTTATCAACATCGTTATAGACCAGTTCAGGGTCACCCACCGGGGTTTGCTGGCCGCTGCCGGAGGGATTGAACCAGGGGGCATTCTCATATTGGCCCCACCAGGTGAGGTATTGGGAAACGGTATCAGATGGCATGACGCGATCAACCCAACTGGGCACATCCTGGGGCGCGTAGCTCTGGATGTCGCCTGAGAGCGGGTCGACCAGCAAGACCTGGTCGAGCAGTTCGCCGGTGAATCCTCGGCTGGGCTGCATCAGCGAGATGGTGAAATAGGGCTTCCAGCTATCGTTGACTTCCAGGGTCGGGTCTACCAGGTCGCCATAGGTGTAGCCGCTCAGGTAGACGTGGCGTATCAAATCCTGGTTGAAGAGGGCGCCGGGAACATAGTGCAAGGCGCACGAACCATCGCATTCAGTGCTGCCGGTGTAAAGCTGGGCCTGGGCATCGGGGTTTTCGGCATCAACTTTCACGTAGCCGGGCGTGTTGCTGTTGGAAAGATTGGTGAAGATGTTGTTATAGACCAGCGGGGCAATCCAGTAGAGATGCTGATCGACGGCTTGCAGCGCGTACTGGTCCTGTTCAAGGTGATAGGTAGACCCCAGGTTCTGCCCTGTCTGGCCGAGTACCTGCTGCCCCTTGTAAGCGGCGACATCCTGCGAGACCAGCACGATATGATCGGTGTTGGTGGACGGCAGGCTCTGCTTGCTCGATTCTATGGTCACCATAGGGATATGCGCCAGCGCCTTGGCGTTGCCGTCAAACCAGGTGGTGGCAACGGTCCAGATGGGATTGACGATCAGCAGCAGCAGGACAACGACGCCCATCCCGACAATCCCCGCGCGCACTTTGCCCCGGGTGTGGTCGGTGGCGTTGGCACTGCCATCAGGGTTGATATCGATGATGCGGGTACGATTGCCCGGCGTGCGGCGGCTGAATGCTGGCTGCTGCCCCAGCGCGTTGGCGCGGTTGATCAGGATGCGCCCCACTGAGAAGAGGTTGAAGACGCTAGTGAGGAAGAGCGGCCAGAGCGCCCATTGCCAGCCCCCATATGGGCCGGTCAGCGCCGGTTGAGCCGTGTAAAGGATGAATAAGCTGAGCAGATAATTGACCACGAAGGTGATCGCTGCCCAGCGGGCGAGCCTGGGCCATTCCACCGGAATGCGGCGGCCCAGCGTGAAACGCCCGATGAGTAGAATGGCAATCACCGCTGCGGCCTCGATGAGAGCGATGAGAAAGATATTCATCTGTAAGCCTTTCCTCTGATGCTGCTGCCTCTGAACGCACCAGAATGCGAGCAGTGCAGCATCTGATTGAAAGCTTACCAGGCAATGGCAAAATCGTCAACGAACAGCTTGGGCCGCGCGTTGCAGCGCCCGACGACAGCAAGGCGCGCTCGTCTCTATATACGCTGCTGGGATGGCAATGGTTGCCTGGTGGATGGGCAAATGCCGCCAGAGAGGAAGAAGCGGCTCTTTATGCTTCACGCTTGCGCAGCACGCCATAGCGCTCTTTGAGGGCTTTGACGTTGCCCTGCCGAATCAGATCAATCTCTTCTTGATTCAGTTCAGGCAGCACGCCAGCGGCAATGTCGCGCTTATGGTAGCGGCTTTGTTTGATCTCAGCGGGCTGATCGAGCGAGGTCAGCGTTAATTGGCAGAACCGTTCGGTTGGGTACAATCTGACCACCGTGCTGATGTTATTGTTGCGCACGGGAATAATCAGGTTACCCTCATATCCGGCGTCGACAATGCCGCTCAAGTCGACGGCCAGCCCGCGCCGGTTGACCGAAGAACGGGGATAAATGTTTCCGGCCAGGTTGGCGGGCATGGCGATGCGTTCCAATGTCGAGACAATCACACCCTCGCCGGGCAAAATCTCGAAGACTTGGCCGGGTTCCAGTTCGATGGTGTCGAAATGCGCGCCGCTGCCTGCCAGATGGTCCAGCGTCAAGGCGACCCTGCCCAATTGATTGACGACCCAATGCCGGGCGATCAGAAAGGTGAAGCCCAGACGCAGATCGATGGCATGCGGCTGGATTTGAAACTCGTCGAGTTCAGGAGTAAAACGCAGATTTCCTGCTTCTATCTGGTCAAGAATATCGCTTTTGGTGAGCAGGCTCATCGATGTTTTCCCTCCAGGTAATCTTCTCAGCGCCGTACATGCAGCGCGCCAGAGATGCTCTTTCTGCCGCCTGCGCTATTATATACCACTTGCGGCCAGGTGGTATATGCGCTCCGCATTAGTGGCATAGGTGGGCTGCTTGAGCAGAAGCTGTGGCACCCCGAGCCCGGCGCGATAGCCATCAGTGACACTGCACAGCCACTGCTCGATCTCCGTGGCATTTTCTCCCTGCTCGCCCATCTCGGCTGGCAGCAAGCTCTGATATTCATGCAGGTTATGCGCGACGATGCTTATATCGCCGATGGGCCGATGCAGCGTCTGGTTGGCCTCGGCCAGCCAGCTCAGATCGTGGAGAAAGTCAAGCTGGGCGCCGCCAACCAAATCAAGAGAGCGGTGCTCGTGAATAGAACTGAGCGGCGCGTCGGCGTCAGCGGGCAGCAGTTGAAAAAGTTGATAGGGCGGTTTGCTCATCTGCGGGCTGAGCTTATCTTCCAGGTGCGGATAGCAAAACGACGAGACAATGGCCCGGCGCGAATGGGGATTGCTGGCGAGGTCATCGATGGCGCTCTGGAGCAAATCAGCGCGCCAGGCGCGTGCCATGGTTTCGGCCAGGTCTGGCTGTCGAACGAACTGGGCGAGGATAGGTGGCGGATAGAGTGCCAGCAGGCTCAAGACCGTTTGCAGGTGCAGATGCTCGCCAAGCAGCGCCAGCGCCTCGGTAAAATAGGGCTTTTCTTGATACATTCTGGCAAGCGCGATGTCATGCTGGCGTATCGCTGCGACCAGCACACAGAGATGCGCCCATCCCGCGTCCCAAAAGCGTGTGCGGGCCGCGTAAGTGTAGGGAAATAAGAGTACGTTTGCTGTATCGGTATTGAGCGGGTCGGTTTCTGCCTGCTTCTTGACGAAGGTGAAGAGGTACCATTGTGCTTCTGCGGCTGTCCACTTCGGCCCCACACTTTCAAGCGTCTGGGGCGCTTGCCAGGTGAGCAAGACGTTGTTGGCCGAGCGCGTCTGCCCGCGCTGGGTGGCGTGGTCGTTAGCGTGTTCAGCGAGCAACTGGCGCGCCTGGGTGAGCAGGTCAACTAAACTACGCGAGGCGCAAGCAAATGTAAACCCTGGTTGGTTGCCCATGGCGCACCCTTTCTAGCGCTCCGGCGTCTCGTCCGCGCCTGGCTCGTTTTCCAGCGCGTACTTGAGTTGAACAGTATCGCTGGAAAGCTGCGTCATTTCCAGCAGGCGCATGCGTATCGTGATGCTGTCCCCACCAAGTAAGGAGATGCCCTTGCCAAACAGCACCGGCTCGACGGTGAGCCAGAGTTCATCCACCAGCCCGGCCTCCAGAAAGAGCCGATAGACGGATGCCCCACCGCCGATGATGGCCTCAGTGAACCCTCGCTCCTCCAGGCTCTGCAATATCTCAGCTGGCGCGGCTGCGGTATATTCGACGACACCCGGCGTTGACGCAAAAGCCTCTGGATGTGCGGTCAGGACGATGTGCAGCCGGTCTTTGAGCGGCTTGGGGAACGTTTCAAAGGTCGTCCGGCCCAGAATCACTACGCCTGCTTTGCGCGAGGCCGCGGCAAACATCTGTTTATCGGCCTTGGAGGTCCAATCTGTGAAGTGCTGGGCGCTGCGGCCAACCAAGCCGTCGGCGGTTATAGCCGCGATAGCGATCACTTTCATGCTATTTTCCATATGGGCCGGGTGTCATTCCTAGAGAACCACCTTTAGTTTGGGCAAGGATGGCTGCGGATGATATTGGGCAGCAAATTGTTCCTCTAACTCGTAGACCAGTTGGGCGTCTCCGGCTAGCCCGCGCTCGTAGGCATAGGCGGGCATGTGCAGGATAATCGGCTCGTGGTCTGGACGCCTGCCCAGCAAGGTCTCTGCCGCTTCGTAATGTACATCGTAGATGTGCGCGTGCGAGATGGAGTGGGTGTATTTGCCGGGCTGCACCTTCAGCCGCGCCGCCAGAATATGCTGGAGCAGCGCAAAGCCAGCGATGTCGTGCGGCATGCCCAGCAGCACATCCTGGCTGCGCACGACATTATGCATATTCAGCTTGCCACCAATGATGTTGACCGTAAAGGCAAAAGGGCAGGGAACATTCTTGCGCTGGATGCCGGAGGTCAGTCCATCGCTGGCAGGGTCCCAGGCGATGACGACGCCCTGCCGCGAGGATGGGTCTTGCTCCAGCAGATGAACCAAATCTTCGATCTGGTCGCGGTGGAAGTGTTTCCGCCAGCGATAGCCATAGGCGGTGGAAACGATGCCGTTGGGATTGGTGAACTCAGACCAGATATGGGTGAACTGCGTCAAGAAGTTTTCGGCAATGCGCTCGCCCGTCAGGAACCAGACTTGCTCGGCGATAAAAACGCGCGTTGGGATTTTGCGGAGCGTGAGCAAGGGAAAGTCGGTACTGGTATCGGCAATCTCGATGGTGATGCCAGGCAACGCGCGAATCGTATGTTGTGTGCGCGCGTTCAGTTCCTCAGTGCCCTCGCGCATCAATTGCCTGAGGAGTGCGAGATATTGTTCATCAAGGCTGCCCATCTCTTAGCGCTCCTTTGCCGTCTCTCAACAGCATTTTTATTACCATCTCTGATGATAGTATCATTTTTGCTCTCTCAATTGCGTGGCTTGCCAGGCGAGGCCAATTGAGAAGAAGCAATATGTTTTGGAAGAGCCGCAGTCCCTGCCCGCTCAACGTTGAGCGGGCAGGGACTGCGGCTCTCTCAGCAAAAGTCATTCCAATTTTACGAGAGCATCTGGAGCTTGCCGGAGGTGCACAGCACGCTGAGCGGCGCGAAGACAAAGGCATCGCCGCGCTCGTTGAGCTTGAGCCGCCCGAAGAGGGCCAGGATAGATTCCTGGGTTGCCAGGCCCAGCACCGCGCTGGCCGCGCCTTCGATGGGCAGCGCCACGCCTTCGGCATCCACCACCAGCAGGCGCGCTTTCGCTTTACCCTGGCCCGCTGCCGCGTCGGTGGCCTGGAGAGCCTGCGGCGCAAAGAGGGCCAGCAGTTCGCGCGGGGCCAGCGGGTCAGCCATCTGCTGCGCCAGGCGGCGGCGCAGCACAGCAACGGTGGTGACAGCATGCCGCGCGGCACGCGCCAGGGCATCGGCGTTGATGGGCTGCTTCTGGCCGATGCCGCTGACCTTCACCCGTCGCGGAGGCTGGCTGCGGCTGCTGGCAATCTGGCAGTTCACCAGCACGCTGTTGTAGGGCCGCTTGCGACCTCTTTCGGCCAGGCGCGCGGGCAAAATCTGGCGCTCCAGCATGACTTCGCCGCTCTCCAGGTCAAGCAGATAGTTGGTATCGGTGACAAAGCCGATCTCGTCGGTTTCTTCCTCAAAAGCAACTTCCAACAGCGCGGCGCTCTGCGATTTGTTCAGGCGGCTTTCATCGAATTTGGTGCCCAGCAAGTCTTCCAGGTCGGTGGAGGCTTCGCTCGCGGGGTCAGCCTGAAGGGCGCTGCGTGTGGCCGCCAGGGTCAGCCAGGCGTCGGCCAGCAGCGCGGCAAAGTCCGTCTCGTCAACGGCTGGCTGCCCGCCGCGTCGATTGGTTCGGGCATCGCTGACCTGGCGCAGGCGAATCGCCAGCATTTGCACGCGGCGGCCCAGCAGATTGAGGCGCTGGGAGATAAGCAGTTCGGCCAGCTTGAGCACCGCGTCGGCCTGCTCCGAGGTCACGGCCAGCAGGCCACGCGCGCAGAGTTCGGTGAGCAGGTCTGTCGCCTGGGAGATGCCGCTTTCCAGTTCCGCCTGCCGCGCGGCAGCGGCGTTCGCGTCGGTTTTGGTCTTGCTGGCCGAGTCGCCCGCCTCGCCCTCGGTGTCGCTCGCGGCCTTTTTGGGCGCGCGGGTCGTTTTGGGCTTCTCCACGACGGGCGGCGCTTCCACAACGGCAAACGAGTCGGGCTTGCCAGCCCAGGCCAGCAGCACGGCGGTGACATGCTTGCAGAGCGGATTGCTGCGCCAGGCGGGACACGAACATTTGCTGGAGGGCTTGCTTCCGGCATCCTTGAAGGTGATGTCGATGCGGTAGGGCGTCGAGCCGCTGCCCTGCACTTCGGCATGGATAGCGGAACCGGCCACCCAGGGGCGCAGTACATCGCCCTTCTGCACAATTTTGCGCGCATCGCGCACCTGGGCGATGTTGCACCAATCCTCCACATCCCTGGCGGTGATGGTTGGCGCGGTGACGGTCGCGGCGGCAGCTTCGCTCATGCTTTCACTTCCTTCCCTTGCAGGATATTTTCCATCATCTGAATGAGCTTATTGGGCGTGCAGGCAAAGGTCGGGATGCCCAGATCAGCGACGCGGTGCGCCATATTATGGTCGTAGGAGGCGCGGCCCGTGTCGTCCAGCGCCAGCAGGCAAAGGGCCTTCACCTTGCTTTCCACCAGCGCGCCCAGTTGGGAGATCAGGACATTGCTGTTGCCGCCCTCGTAGAGATCGGTAATCAGCAGGAAGATGGTCTTTTCCGGCTGCACGACCTGCTGCGCGCAGTAGGTGACGGCTTTGGCGATATCGGTGCCGCCGCCAAGCTGCGTACCGAACAGAATCTCTACCGGATCGGTAAGCTGCTCGGTCATATCGACAATCTGCGTATCGAAGAAAACCAGGTTGGTACGCAGGACGGAGAGCGAGGCGAAGATGGCCGCCATGATGGAGCTATAGACGACGGAGCTTGCCATGCTGCCGCTTTGATCGACGCAGACGATCACCTGCCACTCGCGGAACTTTTTCTCGTTGGCCCAGAAGTAGAAGCGGTCTGGGATGATGCGTTTCAGGTCGCCGTCATAGTTCTTGAGATTACGCGCAATCGTGCGCTTCCAGTCGATGTTGCGATAGACCGGCAGGGGGCTATGCGTGTTGCGGCTGATCGCGCCAAAGACGGCCTGGCGAATCTCGTTTTCCAGCTTCTTCTTGATCTGGTCGGCAATCTCCCGCACCACCTGGCGCGCCGTTTCTTTGGTCTGCTCAGGAATCATGTTCTGGAGCGAGATGATCGTGGCAACCAGATCGACGTTTTTTTCCAGCAGGGGCAAGGTTTCCGGCTCGAAGAGCAGTTCCTTCAAGCCCTGGCGCTCGATGGCGTCTTTCTGAATCATGGCGGTCACGTCTTGCGGGAAGTAGCGGCGGATGTCGCCCAGCCAGCGCGGGATATTCACATTGCCTGCCCCAAGCCCGGCGCTGCGCTCCTGGTAGATCATCTCTAGCGCACCATCGATGCCAAAAACGTCCTCCTCGGATATGGCGCCGTCCTGGCCGCCCGCGCCTGCCAGGCCGCCGAGGTCCATTGCCGAGCCGGTGCAGGAGCATTCTGGCCCGCCCTTTGCGCCGCATTGGCATTTCTGGGCGCGGCTTCCCAGCACCAGCCGCCAGCGCAAAAGCTGCTGGCGCTGCTCCTCGGTCAGCGTTGCAGTTGGAGTGCTCACGGTTATTCCTCCTCCTCGTCCTCATCCCCCGAATCGTCAATCTCCATGTCGAGATTGGCGTCGTCCAGGGTGTAGATGCCGATGCGGGCGCGGTCTTTGTCCTGGTACTTGGTAGCCAGGGCCAGCATGCGCGTATAGTGCGCCAGCACAGGCGCGTGCAAGGACGTGCCATAGATGTGGCGCAGGCTGATGCGTATCTCGTTGCGCTGCTGTTCGTCAAGGATGGTGATCAAATCTTCTTCACTGGCCCAGCCGCGCTCCACGCCCAGCAGCACAAAAATGGCACGCGTTGTGGGCTGGAGATAACCGTGGCTATAATGATAACCTTTCTGCTCAATGGCCTTGGTAACTTGTTCTCGCCCGAGGCTGAGCGCCTGGTGGTACGCCTCAAAGGCGGTGCTCAGTTCTGGCGCTTTGGGCGCAGCCGGTTTCTTGGGTTTGGCTCCCTTGCCTTTGCCAGCCTTTTCGTCCACGATCAGTTCTATTTTCGGTGGCTTGGGGGCGCTGGCAACTTTATAGGCACTGTGCAAGGCTTCAATGGCCCCCACGCGCCAGAGCACTTTCGCCATCAGCCAGGCGCCATCGGCGCTGGGGTTGCCCAATGCAGCTTCCAGCGCCGGAACGACGGCCTGCCCGCGTTGAATGAGTCCCGCGCTGACTTCGCGCCAGAGGTCCAGAATGTCGGTGAGCTTGACCAGCGCGTCCTGAGCAGCAGGCGCGTCAATCTGGGCGATGCTGCGCGCGGCGGTCCTGCGGATAGCAATGCTGTGCTTCTTCTCCGTTGCCAATGCCAGCAAGCCCGGCATAGCCTCTGCACCCCAGCGCGTGATGCGCTCGGCAGCGTACATGCGATGGAGCGGTTCAGCCGCTTTCATCAGAGCCAGCGCGCCGCTCATCGTCTCCGGGTCGGTGTTGGCGGGCAGCGGTGGGATATGCAGGCGGCTTTCTTCGCTGAGCAGAGGCGCGTTCGTCAGTTCGACGCTGAGGCCATCGGCCAGACGGCTGCGCACGATGGTCAGCGCCTTATACGCGCGCAGCAGGCTGTTGGCCCGCTGCGTCCGATCTTCGGCGGCCAGCGCGCGCTGCAGCGCGCCAGCAATCTGCTCCAGCCCGGCTTCCTGGAGCCGCAGAATCAGGTCGCTGATCTCTTCGCTGCCTGCGGTCAGTTGGTCCAGTCCCCCCGCGATGGTGTTTGCCAGCGTCCGTTCGGCCTGGCGCAGCAGGGGCATGACCGGATGGATAGTGATCGTGTCCATTACAGTTCCTCCGCCAGCAGCGCGGCTAGTTCGGCGTCGATGGCGCGCAGTTCGGCCAGATGCTTCGGCTCCAGGAGCGCGGTTTCCTGAATGCGCTCTTTGATCCCCAGCAGGGGAGCCAGCGTCGTCATCAGCACGCCAATCTCTGCCTTGGAGAGTTCAGACATGGCGCGGCGCAGCACCGGCAGGGTATGCATGAATGCCTCTGAACTGAGGGATTGCAGGTAGAAATTGAGCCAGCCCACGATGTCGCGGTTGCGCAGCAGCATGGCGCGGTTCAGCGCCAGCAAGCCTTCCAGGAACTGCGCGCCGCGTTGTGGCTCTTCCGCGCCCGAAAGTCGTCTTCCCATCAGCGTTGCCAGATCATCCTGGCTGATGGCTCCGCGCAGCAGCAGCAACGTGGCGGCCAGTCCGGCAATGCTGGGATGCACGGTGCTCTCGGTTTTGCCTTCCGCGTTGCCTTGCGTGTCGGCGACCAACGCCAGTCGCTCATTGAGCAGCGAAGCGTCCAGGTCGCTGCGGCGGCTGCTGAGTTCGTGCAGCAGCTTGAGCGCGCTGACGACTTTGGCGGCCTCGTCGTCACCAACAATCGCGCCCGCAGGCAGCAGCAGCGCGGCGCGGGTATAGACGCGCGTGAGCAGGCTGGTGAAGAGCGCCGGGTCGAGCTTGCGCGTCGAACCATATTGCGCCAGTTGATGCAGATGGTTGCCCGCCTGCGCCAGCACGTGCAGATCGCTGCCTTCAGCCACGGCCTCATCGCAGCGGCGCAGAATGCGGTTATACAGTTCGGGAATATTCGCCAATACGGCGCGCAAGAGAATCTTGGTGATCGCGCTGATATCCTGGGCGGCATCTAGCTCTCGGCGTAACAGGCGTGCGCAGACATCGCGCACCCGATCACCTTCGATGGAAAGCTCGATCAGGCGAATGTCGGTGTGCGGTGTCCACTGCACTTCCCAGATTTCCATCATGTTGCGCAGGTGGTCGAAGTTCAGGTTATCGGCGCTGACGCCCTGGGTGTGCCTGCTGCTGGAGTGCTGAAACTCGGCGCGTCCGCTGCGGCTGAGCGTGGCGAACGGCACGCCCGCCACCTGCAAGCGATGCAAGAAGACGGAGCGTTGCAGATCGCGCGGGTCTTGCAGGCGCATCGGCGGCTTGTCCAGCTTTTTGGGCGAATCTGCCAGGGGAATACGCAGGCGGCTCGTCCCCGCATAGAAATCTTGCTGAAGCGGCGTGCGCTCCACTTTGGACGAGAGCTTGCCCAGCGCGTCGCCAATCAGCAGGGGTTGCAAGAAGCCTTTCGTATCAAGCGCGCCTCGGCCATAGCAGGCGCGGGCGGCATCTTCTAGTTCCTCCAGACCAGGCGCGGGCTTGTCGCGCACCGCTGCCAATGTCCAGGCCAGGCGCTCCGCCTCGATGGCATCGGCCAGGCTGATGGCATGCCCCTTGGCGTGCATGTTGTTCATCGCCAGCAGCAGAAATTTGCGCGTGGCGCTGGCAAAATCGCCTTTATTCTCCCAGACTTGCTGATAGTAGGCCGGGGCGCGGTTGCCCGCGCCATAGCCTGATTGCTCGGAGAGCCGGGCGTAGCTATAGGGAATCAGCGTGAGCGTAGCGGCTTTGGCGCTTTTGGCCTCGTTGACGCGCTCGCTGTCAAAGCTAAAGTCGCTGCCCTCCAGGCTCAGAGCGCTGGCGTGGGCTGCGCCGCAGACCACCATGATTTCTTCGGGCTTGTAGCCTTCCGCCAGGGCGCGGCGAATCTCGGTGCGCATGAACGCTTCGCGGAAGCGGTCAAAGTCGATCTGTCGCCCACCCAATGCGGGCCGATCAGAGGGCTGCGCGGGGTCGGCCTGTGCCTCTGGATTCGCTGCCTCAGCCCCATCGGGCACGGCGGCGGCGCTGGCAACCATTGGTGGCTCGTCCGGCTCGTACCAGTCGCGCACCAGATCGCCATAGGCGTGCATCTGGCGAGTGAAGCCAGCAGCGTCGTTGAGCGCGCGGGCGCTCATCTCGAAGTAGGTGTCCCAGAACTCGTTGGAGTCGCGCCGGTCAAAGTGTTCGGCCAGCGCGGCAAGCTGCGTCTCCAGCGTGGGCACGATGTGCTGCGGCACGGAGCCATCTTCGTTGATTGCTTCTTCGCCTGAGGGCGCGGGCTGCTCGGATGGTGCGCGCGGCGCGGTGTCCTGCGAGCGCCATTCCAGCATCGCGCCCGCGGGAATGTCGCAGAAGCGCAGCACGCTGCCGATCTTCTGCCCGGCGCGCATGGCAACGTATTCCGGCGAGTAGGCGCAGAACGGCGACACCAGCGATGATGGCCCGCTGCGTTCTTCGGTCTCCTGGTTGCCGTCGCCGCTCGCCTGAAAATAGCAGAGCACCGCGATGGGCGGCTCGCTGCCATCGGCCAGCAGCAGCGGGATCAGGTCGGTGGCGTCGCTGGGGCCTTCGATCAAAATGATCTTAGGCCGCAGCTTCGCAATCATCGCCTGCACATGCAGCGAGGCGGCTGGCGAGTGGTGGCGCACCGGAAAGATAGCGACAGCCTGACTCGTTTCGACAGCGTTAGACATAACGACGCGCCTCGTACAACTGCTCCCACTCCTTGCCGGAGCGGCCCTTGACCACGGTTTCCAGGTATTCACGCAGAGTTTCGATGTCGCGGGAATCTTCTTTGGCGACCGCGCCGACCAGGCTGCGGCCCACTTCGGAGGCGCTGACCTGGCCGCTGCCAAAATGCGCGGCGAGAATCGAACTATTGAAGAGCACTGAGATGGCTTCGGCAGTGCTCAGCACCGCGCCGGGCGTCTTGACCTTGACCTTGCCGTCGATGGTGCGCCCGCGCCGCAGTTCCTGGAAGATGGTGACGAGCATCTTCACCAGATCAGCGGGCAGTTGAGATTCCAGTTTGTAATCGCTCATCAAGTCGTGGGTGCGCTTCTCGACAATCGCCGTTTCGGAAGCCAAATCTTCAGGAACCGGCAGTTCGACGAAGTTGAAGCGGCGCTTGAGCGCGCTGGACATATCGTTGACGCCGCGATCACGGGTATTGGCGGTGGCGATGACGCTGAAGCCGCGCCGCGCCGGAACGGTCAGGCGCAGTTCGGGCACAGCAATCTCTTTTTCAGAAAGAATCGAGAGCATGCCGTCCTGCACTTCGGAGGAGCAGCGCGTCAATTCCTCGAAGCGTACCACCTTGCCCTCTTCCATGGCGCGATACATCGGGCTGGGCACGAGCGCGTTCAGGCTGGGGCCTTCCGCCAGCAGCAGCGCGTAGTTCCAGGAATATTTGATCTGGTCTTCCGTCGTGCCAGCAGTGCCCTGAATGACATAGCGGCTGGTGCCGGAGATGGCAGCGGTCAGGTGTTCGGAAAGCCAGCTTTTCGCCGTTCCTGGCTCGCCGACCAGCAGCAGGGCGCGGTCCGAGGCCAGCGTGGCAATCGCTACTTCGATGATGGAGCGGTCGCCAATATATTTAGGTGTGATCGGGATTTTGCGACCGTCGGCGGTTTCGTAGGTGGTGGGCGCGCTGCTGTTGCGCTTGCTGCCCGTGGTGCCCATGATGAAGGTGGCAACCATCTTGGGCGAAAGCGCCCAGCCTTCCGGCTTGGGATTAGTGTCGGCCAGACGCAGGGCTTCGAGTTCAAGCTGATTACGTTCCTCAGCGGGGAGCCGGATAATGGTATTTTCTGCCACGAGTGAATCCTCCTACAAGCAAAAGCATTGATATGTCAAGGGGATGGCGCTGCGCAGGACCCCTGCGGCTTGGCCTGGTCTCGTTGGGTTGTTCGTTGGACTGTTACACGCTGCTTTCCTATCCTCCTTGTGTAAGCTAGCGAGCAGAACGACAAACTCCTTGTATTATAGCGGACCTGGGCAAGCGGGGCTATCGAAGTATTCTGAGCAGGCGGCTTGAAACCGGAAATGGACAGCAGGGCTTGCGGGCGCATCGGCCAGATGCTATGCTCCAGATGAAGAGGCAGGATGTTCTGCTTCTAAAAGTACTATGAGGGGTACAAGGGGGCGCCATGTCCGATGAGGAAACCTATCGTCACCTGCTGGTTGAGCGGCGCGGGCCAGTAACCTGGGTGACGTTGAACCGGCCAGAGGTGCGCAACGCCTTTAATGCCGAATTGATTGCTGATTTGCAGCGCTGCTTTGCCACGCTGGGCGCGGATACCAGTGTGCGCGCTATTGTGCTGGCGGGCGCTGGGCCGCTCTTTTCCGCCGGGGCCGACCTCAACTGGATGCGCGCCAGCCTGGACTATACCCGCGACGAAAATATTGCCGACGCGCTGCGCATGTCGGATATGTTCACAACGATTGATAAGTGCCCCAATCCCGTCGTTGCTCGCATTCATGGCGCAGCGCTGGGTGGTGGCGTGGGACTGGCGTGTGTCTGCGATGTGGTGATTGCCGCCGAGGGCACGAGATTTGGGCTGACCGAGGTGCGGCTGGGCATTGGCCCGGCGGTGATCTCGCCCTTTGTGCTGCGGCGCATCGGCGCGGGTTACGCGCGGGCGTATGGACTGACGGGCGAGCAGTTCGACGCGGCGCGTGCCCGCGAGATCGGCCTGGCGCATCGCGTCGTGCCATTGGAGCAGTTGGATGCCACCGTCGCTGAGACGCTGACAAGCCTGCTGAGCAGTGGCCCGGCGGGCATCGAGGCGACGAAAGCGCTTTTCCATGCGGTGCCTGGTATGGGTTACGAAGCAGCACGCCAGTTGACCGTTGAGATGATTGCCGCCCTGCGCACAAGCAGTGAGGGTCAGGAAGGCATCCGAGCCTTTCTGGAAAAGCGCCGCGCAAGCTGGGCCGCGACGCTGGAAGGCTGAGAGATAGTCCGGCAGGGTGCATCTGCCCTATCCCATAGATAGTGTAGATAGCGTGGATACTGTGGACAGTGCAGATTATATAAAGAGGCGATGTTTACAAAAATCCTTGTAGCCAACCGTGGCGAGATAGCGGTTCGGGTAATGGCCTCCTGCCAGGCGCTGGGCATCACGGCGGTGGCCGTCTATTCGGAAGCCGATCGCGGGGCGCTGCATGTGCGCCTGGCCGACGAAGCCTCCCCCATCGGGCAAGCGCCTGCTGCCGAGAGCTATCTATCAATTCCGGCAATCATCGGCGCGGCGCGGCGCGCTGGCGCTGAGGCGATTCATCCGGGCTACGGTTTTCTTTCGGAGAACGCCGAGTTTGCCGAAGCGTGCACGGCGGCGGGCATCGTCTTTATCGGCCCATCGCCGGAGGCAATTCGCCTGCTGGGGTCGAAGACGGCGGCCAAAGAGATTGCCCAGCAGGCCGGTGTACCGACGATTCCCGGCTATGCTGGCGAGGACCAGAGCGCCGAGCGCTTTCTGGCTGAGGCGCGGCAGATCGGCTTTCCGGTGATGCTCAAGCCCACCGATGGCGGCGGCGGCAAAGGCATGCGCGCATTGTTGGGCGAAGAGAACTTTGCCGAAGCATTAGCCGGGGCGAAACGCGAGGCGTTGGGCGCGTTCGGCAGCGAGCGCATGTTTCTGGAAAAGTTGATTGTTGAGCCGCGCCACGTAGAGTTTCAGATATTGGCCGATGCGCACGGCCACACGATTCACCTGGGCGAGCGCGAATGCTCCATCCAGCGGCGGCATCAGAAGATTGTCGAGGAAAGCCCGTCGGTGGCGCTCTCGCCTGAACTGCGCGCCGAGATGGGCGCGGCAGCGGTGCGCGTGGCCGAGGCGGCTGGCTATGTCAACGCGGGCACCGTCGAATTTCTGCTGGATGCCGATGGGCGCTACTACTTTTTAGAGATGAATACACGCCTTCAGGTGGAGCATCCAGTGACCGAATCGGTGACGGGTCTTGATCTGGTGAAGCATCAAATCCTGATTGCCGCTGGCGAACCGCTGCGGCTGAGTCAGGAGCACATCGCGCCGCACGGCCATGCCATCGAGATGCGGCTGTATGCCGAAGACCCGGCCAACGGTTTCCTGCCCTCGATTGGGCAGATAGAGGTCTTTGATCTGCCCCGCGCCCCCGGCGTGCGCCTGGACAGCGGCGTTGTCAGCGGCAGCGAGGTGACGGTGCACTATGACCCGATGCTGGCGAAGCTGATTGCCTCTGGCGAAGATCGGCCAGCGGCGCTGGAGCGGCTGCGCTGGGCGTTGGACCGCTGGACCGTGCTGGGCGTGGAGACGAACCTGCCGCTGCTGCGCGTGATTGCCGCGCATCCCGCCTTCGCGGCTGGTCGCACGTTCACCGATTTTCTGATAAAGCACGACCTGAGCGCCCAGCTTGAACGCCCGTCATTGCCCATTGAGGCGCTGCTGGCAGCGGCGGCGCTGGAAGTGGCTGCTGCGCCCGAACAGATAAGCGTTAACGAAAGGGCGGCGCGCAATACAAATGGCCGCCCTTTCAATCCCTGGACGCAGGGCGGCGCGCTGCGCCGAGGGGCTGAGCAAACACTGCTGTATACCTATGAGGGGCAGCAGTATCACTTGACGCTAACACCTGCATCAGATGATGTTTCCAGGTGGGCTGTTCGTATAGTCGGCGAACGCGAGGGGCGGCAGCAAGGGCTGTTTCCAGAGAAGGCATTCCTTGTTACCCTGGCGCGCCCTTCGGCAGATGAGGTCATTGTGCAGTTTGGCGAGCGGCGCGGGCTGGCGCGCGTGGTGTGGCGCGGCTACGAGACGCTGGTGTCCTGGCAGGGAGTGGGTTATCGGCTGGAGCGGCCGCGCCCACTGGATGTCGATGTCGCGGCGGCTGGCGCGACCGCTAGCGCCGTGCAGCAAAAGTTGACCGCTCCGATGCCAGGCACGATTGTCAAAGTGCATGTGCGCGAGGGCGAGCATGTGCAAGCGCGGCAAACCTTGCTGGTGCTGAGCGCGATGAAGATGGAGCACGCGATTGCCGCGCCGCACGCCGCGATTGTGCGCCGCCTGCCCTTTGCGGAGGGCGCATCAGTGCCCGGAGGGGCGACGCTGGTCGAGCTTGGTGAAGAGGCATCAGGCGGCACAGCGGCAGATGTTGAGGAATCTGGCGCTAAATAGAGTAAGGAGCAAAAGCAATGGCGCTTTTGGATAGTTTGCCAAAGCATGTGCGGGTTGTTGAAGTCGGACCACGGGATGGCTTGCAGAACGAGAAGGCGCAGATACCCACTGCCGCCAAGATCAGGTTTATCGACTTGCTGTCGGCGGCGGGCTTTGGCACGGTGGAAGCGACCTCGTTCGTCAGCCCCAAAGCGATTCCGCAGCTTGCCGATGCCAGCGAGGTGATGGCGGGCATTACGCGGCGCACTGGCGTCAGCTATCCAGTGCTGGTGCCCAATCAGAAAGGCATGGAGCGGGCACTGGCGGCAGGCGCGCAGTCGATAGCCGTCTTTACCGCCGCGTCAGAAACCTTTACCCGGCATAATATCAACGCCACCATTGCCGAGAGCCTGGAGCATTTTCGTCCGGTAATCGAGATGGCGCGGGGCGCGGGTGTGCCGGTGCGTGGCTATATCTCGACAGTGTTTGGCTGCCCCTATGAGGGCGCGGTATCACCTGCAAAAGTGCTGGAAGTGGCCGAGCGTCTGCTAGGGCTAGGAGTGGATAACCTTTCGCTGGGCGATACGGTTGGTGTAGCGACGCCTAATCAGGTGGTGGAAGTGGTGACGCTGCTGGCCGGGCGCGTGCCGCTCGAGAAGCTGGGGCTGCACTTTCACGATACTCGCGGCACGGCGCTGACAAATGTGCTGACCGGGCTGCAATTGGGCGTGACGACCTTCGACTCTTCGGCTGGTGGATTGGGCGGTTGTCCCTACGCGCCGGGCGCGGCGGGCAACCTGGCAACCGAAGACCTGCTCTATATGCTGCACGGCCTGGGCATCGAGACCGGCATCGATCTGGGAAAAGTGGTCGAGGCCACCAGCTTTCTGGCCTCGCTGCTGGGCCACGCGCCTACCAGTAAATATTGGCAGGCGGCCACAGCCAATGGTTAAAAAGGCGCCCGGTGGTCCAGAACCGGGCGCGTTTCGCTTAGCGTTCGACCAGGTGCAGGCTGTGCGGAACAACGCCCTCCGGGCGCTGCTGCTGCTGACGATTGGCAAAGCGGCGCAGTTCGCGCCCGTTGACCTGATACCACTGATTATCTTCTAACGTGGCGGGCAGGCGGCCATCGGCAATGGCTGCGCACAACTCGCCAACGGTAAGCATCTTGGCTTGTGGCTGGTTCTTCATTATCAATATCCTCCCCTACGAATTGTAAGCCTCTCGGACAAGAGGTTCAAACCGGCAGCGCCCTCCAGCAGCGCGACGCTGCGTTCCGGTTTTTCTAACACTCTTCCAGGCAAGTTTCATGCCAATTCATGGGGAGGATAGGATGAATTGTAGAAAACTGCTTTTCAAGACTGCGAGTCGTCCTGGCTGGCGTCGGTCCTCTGCCGTTCTTCTTCCTCGCGCAGACGAGTGATAGCGCGCCGCACCTGGCGCTGGCTCGCGCCGTTGCCTTCTGCCAACTCTTGCAGGCAATCGGCGCGCCGCTGAAGCGCGGTGTTGAAGTCAGCAACGTCCATCTTGAGGAACGCCGCGACCTGGGCGAGCGTATTGGCATCTGGATGCGTGAAGCAGTCGCCTTTCGATTCCCAGCGTGAGAGCGGCAGAATGGAAAGGTGCTCGCTCGCGGGGCCGAGCAGCATATCCGAGGATACCTCCGATGCGTCTTGCTGCTCATCAGTCTTGGCTGGATCGTCAGCAGTTTTGGGCAACATCAGATTGGTGGTAAGGAAGCGGCGGCGCGGCGGCCAGGTCCGGCCAACAATGCCAATATTGACGATTACGCCCAGGCGCGCCATCTGCTCTGCCGATAAACGCAAATCGCCCATCAGGGCACTGAGCACGTCATCCAACGTGTCGGCGTGCATGCTGGTGGCGATGGCATAGCCCTCTGCGGTGAGATCGAGGAAGCGCCGCGCCACACGGCCCCACATATAGATGCGCAGGTGATCGCTGACCTCGTTGCAGAGCACGCGCGTGGTGGCTGGCTCGGTCACTTCGCGGAAGTCGAAGCGCTCGAACATGCCGGAGGTATAGACCAGCGAGGTGCCATCGGGCAGGAAATCGAGCATGGCGTTGAGGGTGGTCGTTTTGCCGACGCCTGGTGTGGGGCTGGTCGGCCCCGAGATGATATAGGAGGCGTGGCGCTCGATCAGCATCCAGAGCAACGCGGCAGTGTAGCTGTCCAGGCTGCCCAGCGCGATAAGCTGGGCCACCGACAGCGGTCTGTCAGATTCGTAATGCCACATATGCCGCTCATAAGGGTTGCGGGCGTCGAACACAGTTTGCTCCTTCTTTTGCTGATCCGCGCAAGGCTCGCAATCGTGTCATCTGCTGTGCTTGCAGCAAGAAATGCCCTTGCCGGAAACGGTTGCCTGGGAACGCTTGAATTACGTCTCATGCTGCGGCGCGGCAGGCGCGGCAGTGGTTGGTTCATGCTGGGGTGGTTGATTCTGGCCTCCCTCCGCCGTCGCTTCTGGCGATGCTGTCACCTGCCCATCCGCCTGGGCCTGTGCTTCGGCGGGCGGTGGCGGCGTGTAGGTCAGCCAGCCGGGCGAAGGTGTCCAGTTGAGCGACAGGATTGCGGGAGGATGTTCGTGCTCGCTAAAGGCCAGCAGGGTCACCGAGGCATTATCTATGCTCAAATAATGAATGCAGCTATGGGGCATTCCCGTATAATACGCTACGATAAACTTGATCACATCGGCGTGCGCCACCAGCGCCACATACTCGCCCAGATCAGGAGCGCGCCGGGCGCGTTCGGTGGCGCGCACCACCCGCGCCTGGACATCCAGCGCGGTTTCGACGCCAGGCGGCGCAACGGTCATAGTGCGCGCGTAAAGCTTCCATTCCTCGTCGCTCTTGGAAAGTTCGTTATAATTCATGCCTGCCCACTTGCCCACGTTGGTATCGGCCAGGTCAGGGTCGATTTGAATAGGGATGTCGCGCGGATGGGCAATCAGCGCGGCGGTATGGCGGGCGCGCTCCAGCGGGCTGCTGATAATGGCGCTGATGGGCAGCCCTGCCAGCGCCTCGCCGGTGCGCTGCGCCTGGCGCTGTCCTTCTTCGGTGAGTGGAATGCCGGGAAGCTGCCCCGGCAAGCGATGTTCGACATTAAATGTGGCCTGCCCATGACGAATTAATAAGATGTTACGCTTCATTCGGCTTTCTTTCTGGGAAGAGAGCAAAGAGTGTTTGCCAGCCAGGGCGCTGCGAAGCGCATGGCGAAACTGCCAGTTGCGTATCCTGGTCACCAGCCAGAGGCGAGTGTGCCAGGTGACGCAGCGCAGAGAGGGTATCATAGAAAATAATGCTCCGTCGGCTCTCGCTGCGACTAACTGAGGGTTATTTTAGCAGCCCAGACATCTCTCCTGCAAGGACTTAACGCTGGAGCGAGGAAGACCGCCATGCCCACTGAGCTGTCCGATCAATCATATACCCTGCCGCTGGTCGTGCTGGGCCTGGGCAGCAACCTGGGCGACCGCGATGCGTTTTTGCGCGCCGCGCTGGCCGGTCTGGCCCCTGATTATCAGATCGAGCGCGTCTCCAGCGTCTACGAGACGGCCCCGCAGTTGGTTACGGACCAGCCCTTCTATCATAATCTGGTCAGCGCCGGGCGCACGCAGCTTGCCCCACTTGACCTGCTCCACTTCCTGAAAGACCTGGAACAGCGGCTGGGAAGAACGCCCAGCTTTCGCTATGGACCGCGCGAGATCGATCTGGATATCGTGCTCTATGGCGATCAAATCATCGCCACGCCAGAACTGACGGTGCCGCATCCCCGTATGGCCGAGCGGGCGTTTGTCCTGGTGCCGCTGGCCGAAATCGTGCCCGACCTGCGCCATCCGCTGCTTGGGCGCACGATGCGCGAACTGGCGGCGGAGGTTGCCGATCAAGACATCCGTCGGCTGGGCAGGCTGTAATCCTGTCAAGGCTGCTGGCTGAACCAGCGCAGCGCCTCACCTGCCAGCGCCACGGAACCGGCCACACAGATGAGATCAAGCGGCCAGGCCGCTGCTTTGGCATGCGCCAGTGCCTCGGCGCTGTTGGGGTCGGTGTGGATGTCAATCAGTGGAAGCTGAGCCTCCAGCAGTTTGGCAATGCGGTCCGGCTGTGCCGAGCGTGGGTGATCTAGTGGGGTGACAAAGACCTCATCTACCCCCGCTTGCGCGATCTCACTGACGATACCCGCCAGGTCTTTATCGGCCATGACCCCCACCACGAGCAGCAAGCGCTTGAAGGGGAAGTGCCGCCGCAGCGCGGCAAAGAGTTTGGCAAACGAATCGGCGTTGTGCGTGCCATCGACCACGACCCAGGGCTGTTGTCCTATCACCTGTAAACGCCCCGGCCAGTTGACCGCCTGTAATCCCTGGCGAATGGCCGCCTCGTCGATGCTGGCTCCGGCTTGTTGCAGTTGCTCGGCGGCGGCAATCGCCGCTGTGGCGTTCTCCAGTTGATGGGTGCCCAGCAAGCGCAGTTCCAGATTGCGATAAGTTCGCTGTGGTGTCTGTATATCGCCCCACTGCCGATCACTTTCGGCTGTGAGTGGCTGGTACTGATAGGCGCAGCCTGGCGTTCCGGCAGGTCCCACGCGCAGCAGCGGCGCGCCGCGTTCGGCGCAGATGCGCGTGAGCACTTCCACCGCTTCGGGAGCCTGCGCCGAGCACACCAGCGGGATGCCAGGCTTGATGATGCCCCCCTTCTCGCGGGCAATGTCGGCAAGCGTCGGGCCGAGGAAGGCCATGTGATCGTAGCTGATGGAGGTAATTACCGTCACCGCTGGCTCGACGACGTTGGTCGCATCCAGCCGCCCGCCGAGGCCCACCTCGATCACGGCCTGCTCCACATGAGCGTCTTGGAAGGCAAGCAAAGCCAGCGCAGTCACCACTTCATAGGTAAGATAGGAGCCAGCATCGAGCCGCGCCAGGGCATCTTTCAATGGTGGCAAGAAATGGAGCGCTTCAGCTTCGGTGATGGTCTGCTCGTTCAGGCGAATACGCTCGTGCCAGGTGTGCAGATCGGGCTGGGTGTACAGGCCAGTGCGCATGCCTGCCGCGTGCAGCATGGCGGCGAGCATCGCGCTGGTTGAGCCTTTGCCCTTGGTTCCGGCGATATGCGTAATCGTATACGCGCGCTGGGGATTGCCCAGCCGCGCCAGCAGGGCACGCTCGCGGTTCAGGCTGCCTTCGCCATCGGCGACAAACTGGCCGCCGCGCTCGCTGTCGTGAAATGTGCTCAGCCAGCGCGTCGTCTCAAGCGGGTTCTGGCTCATGGGGCTGGCTCCGGTGTCCAGCCGCGCACCACGGCGTCGGCCATGCGCGCGACCCGTGCCATCTGGCGGACATCGTGAACGCGCACGATGTCCGCGCCATAGGCGATGCTCAGGGCGACGGTGGCGGCGGTGCCTTCCAGGCGGTCATCGGCGGGTGTGCCCAGCACCAGGCCGATGTGCGACTTGCGCGATGTGCCCACCAGCAGCGGGCGACCCAGCGCGCGCAGTTCAGCCAGCCGCGCCAGGACGCGCAGATTTTCGACCCCCGCCAGCCCAAAGCCAAATCCAGGGTCAAGGATGAGGTGGTCCCAGGCAATCCCGGCATCCAGCGCAAGCTGCACGCTGCGCGCAAGCTGGCGCGTCACATCTGCCAATGGGTCATGGCGCGGCTGACCGCGCAGATTGCTCATCAGCACAATGGGCGCCTGTCGGCTGGCGGCCAGCGCGGCCATCTCTGGGTCACCGTGCAGGCCTGTAATATCGTTGATGAGCGCCGCGCCCGCGTTCAGCGCGGCTTCGGCCACGGCGGCTTTATAGGTATCAATCGAGAGGATGACAGTGGAAGGCAAGACGGCTGCCAGTTGCTCGATCACAGGAATGACGCGCTGAAGTTCTATCTCAGCCGAAAGCGGCTCGGCCCCGACGGTGCTGGGGCGCGTGGATTCGCCGCCGATGTCCAACAGTTCGGCCCCATCGGCCACCATCTGCCGCGCCTGGGCAACAGCGCGCTCGATCACCTGCGCGCTCGGCGCGTCTGCCGCGATCAGCCCATCGCCAGAGAACGAATCGGGCGTGATGTTCAAGATGCCCATGAGATACGTATGGCCGCCCCAGGTCAGTGTATGCTGGCCCCAGGCCATGGGAGCGGGTGCGTCAGGCATGGCGTGATAATCCTATCCGCAGCAAGGAACGAAAAGCAGCGAGAGCATTTCATTGAATAGCATATCACTATCGTGCTCAGACGGCGCGTACCCGGCGTCCGCGTGTTTTGCCGGTGGCCGCCGCTGGAGGTTCCGACGTGGGCGCCAGATGGTGGCAGCGCGACCAGAGCCGCAGGACTTCGGCAACGCTCCATGCCTGGGCGATGCAGCCGCGCGGGGTATAGGGCGCTTCGCCATCGAAGATTTCGCTGATGCTGCCCAGACCCTCCTGCTCAAGATGATCGCGGAACGCTGCGAGGATGCCCAGGCAGCGCGCCTCTTCCTGCGCTCGCGCTCGCTCGTCGGCGGAGCCGGAGACGCGCAAGCGGGCATCGAGATAAGGGCCAATGAGCCAGGCCCAGACCGTCCCCTGATGATATGCGCCGTCGCGCGCGCGAACGTCGCCTGTATAGTGGCCCTGATACGCCGGGTGCTCCTGATTCAAGCTGCGCAGCCCCAGCGGAGTGAGCAGGTGGCGCGTCAGGGTGTCCAGCACGGGCTGCCAGTGGGCGGGATCGAGGACCGGGTGTGGCAAGGAGATGGCGAAGACTTGATTCGGGCGCAGACTGCTGTCGTCGCCGTCGGGGCTGTCGATGACATCGGCCAGATAGCCGCTGGCCTCCTGCCAGAAGCGCTGGTTGAAGCTTTCGCGGCAGCGCGCCGCTGCGGCTCCATAAGGCTGCGGGTCTTTGCCCTGGCTGGCAGCCCATTCCTCCATCAGCCGCAGCGCGTTGTACCAGAGCGCGTTGATCTCGACGGGTTTGCCGATGCGCGGCGTGACCACCCAATTATCCACCTTGGCATCCATCCACGTGAGTTGTACGCCAGGTTCGCCCGCCGCCAGCAGTCCATCGCGCGTGTCAACACGAATGCCAAAGCGGGTGCCGCGCTGATGCCAGGCAATGATCTCTTCTAGCGCTGGATAGAGCGTGTTCAGCAGGGAGGTATCGCCGCTGAGGCGCAGATATTGATCGAGGGCGTGAAAATACCAGAGTGTAGCGTCGACGGTGTTATAGTCGGCGTCGGTCAGCTTTTCCCCGCTGTCGGGGAAGCGGTTCGGCAGCATGCCGCGTTCCAGATAGCGAGCAAAGTTTTCGAGCAGGCTGCGCGCCTCATCGAAGCGTCCGGTTGCCAGCGTCAGCCCTGGCAGGCTGATCATGGTATCGCGGCTCCAATCGGCGAACCAGTGATAGCCAGCAATCACCGTGGCCGAAGCCTGCGCAGCATTGCCGCTGCGCTTGCTACCGTTGAGAGGGCGCACGACTAGAAACTGGTCTGCCGCCAGGCGAAGCTGTTGCAAGAAGTCACGGTCACGCTCGCCCAGGTGCTGAGGGCCGCTGTCAACAATCTCGCGCTGGCGAGCGCAGGCGCGCTGCAACGATTTTGCCGGAGCGCCAGGGCGCGTATAGGCGGCCCAGCGCGGTTCGGCGGTCAGGATCAGCGTCAAGGTGTCTTGATCGCTTTTGTCCTTGCCCGCCAGGGTCAGCCGCGCCCGGAAGAGGCCAGGCAAGTAATAATCTTCGGTATCGGGCAGGCCGCGCTCGCGCTCTTTGCGGTGCAGGAAGCGCCAGTACCAGACGCCCATCGGCGTGAAGTCGAGCGTAGAGGTCTGCGCCCCGCTGGCGAGCAGATGATAGGGCTGCGCGCCCGCAAAGGCGGTAATCCGGCATCCGGCAATGCCGGGCGGTTCGTCCTGTTGGCCGCCGTCGGCGGGGTATAAGCCAGCGATGGCGAACTGCCGATCTGCGCTGCCGTATTGTTGAGAATGGAAATCTCGATAGGCGGCAAACGGCAGCAGGGTGAGTGTGATGGCTGGCGACGCTTGCGCCTGCGTCGCGGCTCCGTTGTGCTGCTCGGCTGGTTGGCGAAAGAGGCGATAGCGCACATACGTTGTGTGCTGGCCGTGCTCCATCCAGATGCGTTTTTCCAGCATCAATTCGTCGGGGCCGCCAATGCGATAGAGCCAGACTGGCAGACCGTCTTCCAGCGCGAACTGCTCCAGATGGACGAAGCCGCCGGGATGGATCGTGCCGTCCTGGTATTCGTTGGTGCCCAGGTAGAGCGTGCGCTGATCGTACTCGATCTCTTCGTCTACCTTCGCCACCATGACTGTGCGCGCAACCGGGGGGCGCAGCGCCGCAACGAGCAGCCCATGATAGCGGCGGGTGTTGGCGCCCGCCACCGTGCCAGAAGCGTAACTGCCCAGGCCGTTGGTGACCAGCCATTCGCGCTGAAGAACGGCGTCCAGATTGCGGCAAATCTCTCTATCTAATGTAAGCATTGGCTCCCCCTTCTGTGCGGCGCTGCCCAGGTCAGGCCGGAAGGCATTATAGATGCCAGGGGGGTAGCTGTCAAACTGTACCGGAACAAGACCGGAACCTATCTATGCCAGGGATGTTATCAGTTTGTGCTCTGCGCGGCCCGCCTGTAGGCTGGGCCAAATGCCCATTCTGCTGCGATTTGCTTGACAGCTTTGAACAGGTGGCCTATGCTCAACCATAGGCAATGTGCGCTTTTCTTGCCCATTGCTAGAATAGATAAGCAAAGCAGCAAAACGCGCGGTCCCTCGCCGTGGCATAGAAAGAGAAAGGAACAAAGCCGATGAGCCAGGAGATGGACGCGGCGGCAACGATTGGGGATGTGTCCTCCGACGCCCCGGAGCAGTCGCCTGATCTGGCGGTGGGTGTAGCCCGCGCCGAACAGGCTGAAGCCGGGACAGCCGCTGTGGCACAGCAGACTGGAACCGCAGCCGGGAGTGTGGCCGCGCCCTCGATAGCAGAATCGTCGCTGGCGGCGCTTCAGCAGAGGGTCAATGCGTCGCCTGAGCGCGTCGATCTCTGGCGGCAGTTGGCCGCCGAACTAATCAGGCGCGGGCATGCCAGCGAGGGATTGGAGGCGTGCCGTCGCGCGCTGGCGCTCAATCAGGCCGATGGTGAAAGCTGGAATCTGGCAAGCTGGGCGCTCAATGGCTTGCGCCGCTACGACGAGGCGTTGGACGCCAGCAGGCGCGCTGTGAGCATCGACGCGCGTCTGCCGCATGCCTGGAGCAACCAGGGCCACGCGCTGCTTGGGCTGAAACGCTACGCCGAAGCGCTCTCGCTCTGCGACCAGGCGCTGGCGCAGGTGCCGCCTACGGCGTCGCTCCTGGCGAATCGGGGCTGCGCGCTGCTGAAGCTGGGGCGACTGGACGAAGGGTTAGCTAGCTGCGATCGGGCGCTCGCGCTCGATGCAGATGATGCGGTGGCCTGGCATAACCGCGCCTGGGCGCTGAACGAACTGCGCCGCTATGAAGAAGCGCTGGCGGCGAGCAAACGCGCGCTCTCCATCGAGCCGGGGCACGCGCCGACGCTGGCCTGCCAGGGATGGGCGCTGATTAAGCTGCGCCGCTATGAAGAGGCGCTTGAAGCCTATCGCCAGGCCAGCCGCAGCGACCCGACTGATCTGGCCGTCTGGAATAATCTGGCCTGGATTTTGAACAAGCTGCGCCGCTTTGCCGAGGCGCTGGCGGCGACGGACGAAGCGATGCGGCTCGACGAGGCGCATCCGGTGGTCTGGAGCAATCGCGGCTGGGCGCTCAACGGCCTCTGGCGCTATGCTGAGGCATTGACCGCTTGCGAGCGGGCCATTGCCCTGGAAGCGACGCTGGCGCTGGCCTGGAATAATAAAGGCTGGGCGTTGAATGGGCTGCAACGCTACGAAGAAGCGCTGACGGCCTGCGATCAGGCCATCCGCTTGACGCCAACGCTTGCCAGCGCCTGGAGCAATCGGGCGCAGGCGCTGAATGAACTGGCGCGCTTCCCCGAAGGGCTGGCAGCGGGACAGCAGGCGCTGGTACTTGACCTGGCCCTGACCCACGCGCTGGATAATGTGGTCTGGTCGCTCAACGCGCTGAGCCGCCCAGATGGCATTCTGCTGGGAACACCTGTCCCTGGAAGCTCTTTGCCAGCGCTGCCAGCGACCTGGCATCACAATTTCTGGACGCGCGCCATGGTGCGGCGCTTTCAGCAAGCCCGCGCGGCCTGTCAGCAGGTGCTGCAAGCTGACCAGCCAACCGCCGCGTTCTGGGCGCAGCTTGGCTATGTGCTGGCCGCCTTGCGGGCTGATGCCGAAGCGCTGGTCGCCTGCGAGCGCGCGCTGAGCTTGCAGCCGCTGACGCTGGCGGCTGCGAATAACCGAAGTTGGCTGCTGAACAAGGCCGGGCGGCATGCTGAGGCGCTGGACCTCTGCCGCCGGACGCGCGAGCACGCTGAGGCGTCGGGGCAATTCCTGCCGCCGGAAGTGTCGGCAGCGCTCTGGGCCAATGAGGGCGCAGCGCTGGCGGGGCCGGGCCGCCTCGAAGAGGCGTTGACGGCTTATCAGCGCGCCGCCGATTTGCGTCAGAGCGATGCCGTACTGCTGTGCAGCAGCGCTGCGCTCTTGTGCCGCCTGGCCCGCGCCCAGGAGGCGCTGGATGCCAGCGAAAACGCGCTCTCGCTCAATCCCTATCTTGGGCTGGCCTGGTGCGAGCGCGCCGGATCGTTGCTGGCGCTGGGGCAGGCGGATGAGTCACTCAACGCCAGTGATCGGGCGCTGGCCCTCAACCCATATCTGCCGGATGCCTATCTCTATCAGGCCCACGCTTTGCTGGCTTTGCGCCGCTTTACGCAGGCGTTGGGCGTGTGCGAGCGCGGCTTGCGGCTGGACCGCCGCGCAGCAGGCATCTGGGCCTGCCAGGTGGAGGCGCTGCGCGCGCTCGGCAGGCACGCGGAAGCCGAGGCTGCCGAGGCGCAGCGTTTGGCTGCGCTGCCCCACTGAGCCAGATCGCTTGTCCGCTTGCTCGATAGCTTACGGGCGGTTGATGCCAAAGAGGCTCACGATTTTACCTCGATGTGTCCAAATGGGCGCAAGCAGGGCATTGCATTTTGGGCGAGAATAGGCTACAACTTCAGTAAAGAAGGGCTTGATACAGCTTGCCTCGGACGCCTTATTTTCAAGCCTGTATCAAAATGTCGCTTCTGAACGTTATAGAAGTAAGAACGGGTAATGGAGGGCCTATTTTCTCTTCCTGCTCGTTCGCACGATTGGACACACAGCGGACTGGTGCGGATTGAAAGCCGCAATAGCCTGTTGCTGATACACCGCGAGGACACGCGCCAGGGTCAGCCTTTCAGCTTATGATCCTGGATGTGTCATCCCGCAGGCGATCTCCTATCGTCGTCGCGTGTGCAGCATGCAGCAACTATGGCGATTCATGATCGTACTTTGGAACCGCACATCGCATCTGGATAGCCATCTGGTCCTGGTAGGCTGACTCCCTGGTACACCTTGATCCATGTCGTCATGTCACTCTGGCGCTGCCTTCTACTCTAGTAAACTCAGCAGTATCGGCTTTTCTCTCTCGCGCTCATATACGTGTATGTCTATAGCAATACTTGATGCAAATAGCGCTCTTCGCCCGGCGATCTCCGCTCCGGCTTCCCGAAAAGATCAGCGGGCGCCTGTTCTCTATCGTCTGATGTAGGAGATGCGCCGGAAGGGCGATTCTTCTCTTCAGCGCATCTCTATTCAATCCGCGCTGCAATTTGGCAGGAAGCCTTGCAGCGGGAAGGGTGTGCCCACCTATGGCTCTTGATTCTCGAACAGAACGCCCGCAAGGGGCCGATGACCAGCCATCACCGTCATCTTCTGTGCCACCATCCAGGTCTCAACCTGCCCCGACACCGTCTGGTAAAACGCGCTTCCATCATTGGGAGAGCTTGCGCCCACAGGTGCATGACCTCTGGGGAGAACGTACCCAGGCCGTTGGTGAGACGCTCTGGGCAGCGAAGGCAGGCGTCGCCGAGAACGCTGCCACCGGAACACGTTTCGAGCATTGGCAGCATTTGCGTCACCGGCGCGCGCTTGGCGAGCGTGGGCAAACTGCCAGAATCACGCAGCCGCTGGAAGCCAAACCGGCGGCTGCGGTGACCCAGCCGCGACCTGCGCCGAAAAAAACGGCAAAGATCACCAGGCCACTTGCGGAAACCGGGCCGGTGCTCAGCTTGCAATTGTTGCCGGTGCGGGTTTCGCTGCCAGCCGTCATCGAGCCAGAGGAAGCTTCGCTGGAGCCGGTATCCGAGGAGCGGGCGCTGATCGTGCCCGAGACTCCCGAACGCGCTGTGCGGGTGGTGATTCCACCTGGACCACCGGCCCCCGGCTCACCGTTGCCGGGTCGGCCCTATACCCGCGCGCAGGTGCTGCGCCGCCACTGGAAACGCGAGCGTTTGCATGCTTCCACGTATCGCCTGCATCGCCAGCAGCGGCGCGTCCGAAACGGGATGCTCACCGGCATCCTGGTTCCCAGCGCGCTTGCCATGATGGTGATGCTCTCGGTGGCTGGCATTGCCCTGCTCTACTACACCTATGAACAGACGCAGGTGACGAACCTGGCCGCTGAACTGCCCAAAGACAGCCTGAAAGTCTATGATTCGCAGGGTGATCTGCTCTATGAGTTGGGCGATCAAGGCTTCCAGACAACGATCACGCTCAACCAGGTTTCGCTGGATGTGATCGATGCCACCACGTCCATCGAAGATAAAGACTTCTGGCAGAACCAGGGCGTGGATTTTCTGGCGGTGGTGCGCGCGGCCACGGATGACTTGCGCAATGGCTCGGTTGTCTCGGGCGCGAGTACGATTACGCAGCAGCTTATTAAGAATGCGCTGGTCGGCCCAGCGCCGACGTTTGATCGCAAGCTGCGCGAGATGATTCTGGCGCTGGGAGCCAACCAGCAGTATACCAAAGAGCAAATCCTCACCTTTTACCTGAACACGATTTATTACGGCGAGCAAGCTTATGGTATTGACGCCGCGGCGCATATCTATTTCAACCTGCCCGATTCGCCGCAAAGTCGCGCAGCCAGCAAGCTTGATCTGGCGCAGGCGGCGATGCTGGCCGGGTTGCCCAGAGCGCCCTCGCAGTATGACCCGGCTGACCCCAGCAACTACCAGATCGCGCTGGCCCGCCAGAAAACGGTGCTGGAATCGATGGTGGTGGCGGGCTATATCACCTCTGCCGACGCGGTGCTGGCCGAGCAAGAAGCCGCCAGGAAAGGCTTTATCCATCTGGGGCAGGCCACCAATGTGTACCCCAGCGTGTCCAACGATGTGATGCGCGAATTGCAGGGGCTGATGGACAGCGGCCAGATTCCCCCCAGCATCCTGAGCCGTTCGGGCCTTCAGGTGACGACGACCCTGAACCTGACGCTGCAAAATCAGATGCTCAAGATCGCGCAGGAACATATCAACGCGATGCGCAAGGATCACCATATGTCCGATGCCTCGGTGGTGATGATCGACTATCACACGGGAGCCATCGAGGTGCTGGTGGGCAGCATCAACCCCCAAAGCCAGTTCGACGTGGCGACCCAGGGCTATCGCCAGCCTGGCTCATCGTTTAAGCCGTTTGTCTACGCGACGGCCTTTGAAAAAGGCTGGTCGCCCGGCACGGCCATCAGCGACACACCGGTGCATATCTTCGTCTCGGAGGGCGAGCCGATTTATTCGCCCACCAACTATGACCTGCGCTATCACGGCGAGATGACCCTGCGCCACGCGCTCCAGAACTCGTTCAATGTGCCCGCCGTAAAGACAGAGATGTTTGCCGGAGTGCAGCAGTCGCTGGCAACGGCCCAGGCCATGGGCATTAGCAGCTATCTGGGCACTCCCGCGCCGTCGATGGTGCTGGGCGGGTTGAGCGTGCATCTGCTCGATGAGACCTCGGCGTATGGCGTCTTTGCCGACGGCGGCGTTCAGATGCAGCCCTATATGATTCAGGAAATCCGCGACAGCCAGGGCCACATCATCTACCAGCATCAAGACCCCGGCAAGCGCATCCTCAGTTCCCAGGTGGCCGGACTGATTACCAACACCCTTTCAGACGACAAAGAGCGCCAGTATGAGTTTGGCGTGTGCAGCCCGCTGATGCTCTACAACGGCACGCCCTACAGCCCCGCTTGCCAGAGCGGCAATACCGGCGTGGTTCGCCCGGCAGCGGCCAAAACCGGCACCACCAGCGATTTCAAGGATAACTGGACGGTGGGCTATACCAGCGATTACGTGATTGGCGTCTGGGCTGGCAACGATAACGGCGACCCAATGGTGAATGTCAGCGGGGTTGATGGAGCCGCGCCCATCTGGCACGACAGCATGCTGCTGGCCGAAAAGGGACACCCTGTGAAGCAGTTCAGCTTGCCGCCGGGACTGGTGCGTGCCACCGTGCATTATTCCGATGGCGTGACCAGCACCGATTGGTATCTGCCCGGTACGGTTCCGGCAGGTGGGAAAATCGTCGGCCACTCCTGATACTGCCGCTTTGTACCTATAAGTACCTGTTGCGCCCCTGCTGGATGGCTTAAAAAAAGCCCGGGCAGGGGCGCAACTGTGTTCTGAGCCGCCTCGCATAGATCAGAAAATTAGAACTTCTGTTTGTTAATTTTGCATAGTTGTGTTATGATTGGCATAGCACAGTGGTTGCTTTGACCGCTGGTCCAGACACAGAGAAATCGAGCGAACTGTGTAACGTGCGCAGCGCGTGTGCCAGAATGCTGATCGATGACAGGCTGGCGGAGTGCAGCGGACTCAGGCACGATTTATGCTGCCAGTTCGCTGCTTGTTCCAGGGACTGGCGAAGGAAGAGCAGGGGAACGAGCGGGAGCGCCATACAGCGTCGTTTGACGCGCAGAAGATATGAGGAGCCGCATGCCAACGGAGGGAAGAACCGCAGGACCCTATAAATCAGATCGTGTCAATCAAAAATCGGGGATGCCAGGCGCCCGGCCTGCTGTTTCCGACGCTTTTGATGCCAATGGTGTGCGCCCCTCCCAGCACCTGATTGCCTATGAATGGGCAGCGGCAACCGGCGCTGCTGCTGGGGCTGGCAGCCAGAAGCCGGGGAATGCGCGCCTGGAACTGCTCTTGCGCCCCTGGCCGCTTCCGGCTGGGATGGCCGACGCGCCCTTGCGCCGTTTTCCCATCGAACCTGGCCTGAATCTGCTCTTTCGCGTGCATGAGCGGCGGCGGCTGTGTGTCGGCTATCGCGAGCGCAACACGCTGAAACGCCTGCCCTGTCCCCATCAGGGCGAAGAGTTGGGCAGTGTCGAGCGCGGGCCAGATTACGCCCGCGTTTTTCAATGTTCGGCTTGCGCCGAGCTAGAGGGCGTGCCGGAATGGCTGCGCCACGAAGCGATGCCGCGCTGGGTGGGCCTGGAAACGCCTTCGCCCGAAGCGCTGGAACAAGCCCCCTATCTTTCGGAGCCGCACGTTGTCTATCTGGCGGCGTTTGGGCCGGGGCGCGTGAAGGTCGGCGTGGCGATTGAGCGGCGCGTGCGCCTGCGCTTTTTGGAGCAGGGCGCGCATCTGGGCGCGGTAATTGCCCGCTGCCCGGAAGGCTTCGCGGCCCGCCGCATGGAGCGCGCGCTCTGTGATCTGGGCCTGATTGATCGCGTGCGCGCGGCGAGCAAGATTCGCGGCCTCTATCCGCTGCTCTCCGATGTGGAGGCGCGCGAGGAGATCGATAAGACCTTCTCTTATGTTGTGCGCCACCTCAAGACGGAGGAAACCGCCTTACTGCTGCCCACGCCGGAAATAGAGGATTTTCGCCCGGCCTTTCGCTTGCAAGCTTTGCGTGCCCAACCTGAGCGGCTTTTCCCAACGGTAGACGTGCCCATTCACGGGCGCGTGCTGGCAACGGCGGGAAGCTGTGTGGTGATGGAACGCGATGGAGGTCGCCTCTGGGCGATTGATATCGCGGGCTTGCGCGGCGCGCTGCTTTCCATTGCGCGCTATCAGGGGGGTGTCATTTCGCAAATGGATTTGTTTGGCGATTTTGTCGGTGAGCAGGCGGGCTAACCAGCGCCTTCTCAGGCGTTTGGGAAAATTCGTTCAAGAGACCTCTTGACAAGGCGCAAACGGTTTGGTATGCTACAGACAGTAGAACGTGGGTTCTATGGCCTATATTTTGTGTGGGCAGCCTCCTTCGTGTAGACCTGACCAGGGGGAAAGGTCGAACCCAGGCGAAAGGAGCGTGTGAGGACAACGATGGATGACATGAGTGCAAAGCAACGGGCGATCTATGACTTCATCCAGGAGTACATCCAGGAGCATGGTCGTCCCCCTACCAACCGTGAAATTGGTGGGGCGGTGGGCATCGAGTCCACCGGACACGTAGACTATCACTTAGGCGTACTTGAAAAGAAGGGCTTTATCGAGCGCGAGGGCCATACCAGCCGTGGCATTCGCCTGACTCGACAAGGTCTGGAGGTCAAGGGGCGCATTGCGGCTGGGCAGCCGCTCGAAATCTACGATGTTCCCGACCAGCACGTTGATCTGACCCGGCAGGCATTTTCCGGAAGAAAGTACCTGCTGGAAGTCAGGGGCAAGTCGATGATCGAGGATTGCATCGATGATGGGGACTATGTGCTCATCGAGCAGGATACCGACGTCGAGCCAGGAGATGTGATTGTAGCGTGCAAGAATCTGGCTGATTCCAGCGAGCGCGGCGCGGCCACGCTCAAGCGGTTCTTCAAGGAGAAGAATCGGGTCGAACTGCGTCCGGCCAATTCGCAGATGAACTCTATTTTTGTGGATGCGGCAGAGTGGGAGCGCGACTGGCAGATTCAAGGGAAGGTGCGCGCGGTCTATCGCCTCTACGAGCGCCCACGCCGTAACGTGTAAGGTTCTTCCCAGACTGCGAACCTATTTGCGCAGCAGGGCCAGCTTGCAAGCTGGCCCTGCTGTTTTTTTGTGGTAAAGAAGATGCAAAGGTCGAGGCATCTGCGCGCCCCAGAAGCCGGGCAAGGAAAAACTCCTGGCTGTGTGACTTGCCCTTGTTCTTGCGCGTTCCAGTATCAGTTACAATGGTTACATAACAGGGCGCGCGTTTGTGAGCGTCAATTCACTTCTTTTGATTCTGTTGCATTTTGCCGCGAGGAGGGCGAGGGTTACGGGCTATGGAGCATCTTTTACTGGCAGATATTACACAGAGTATTACTGATCTGATTCGCAACTGGTATGTCACCTTTGGGTATCTGGGCATCGTGCTGGCGATGGCGATTGAAAGCTGCTGCATCCCCTTGCCCAGCGAGATTGTGATGCCGCTCGCGGGCGTCTATATCGTCGCTGCCGCTGGCCCCTCGTCCTTCTGGCCCGCGCTGATCGGGGTGGCGCTGGCTGGCGCTCTTGGCTGCCTGATCGGCTCCAGCGTGGCCTTTGCGATTGGCTATGCCGGTGGTCGCCCGCTGCTGCTGAAGTATGGGCGCTACGTGCTGATTTCGCAGGCCGATTCGGACCGTGCAGACCGCTGGTTTGCGCGCTTTGGCCCGCCAGTGGCGTTCTTCTCGCGTCTGCTGCCGGTCGTGCGCACCTATATCTCGCTGCCCGCTGGCATCTATCGCATGAACTTCGTGAAGTTCGCCATCTATACGGTGCTGGGGTCGCTGCCGTGGTGTCTGCTGCTGGCCTTCGCTGGCTACAAGCTGGGGAACCAGTTCGAGAAGCTGGGCACCTACTTCCACGGCGCGGATGTGGTCATTCTGGTCATTCTGGTCATTCTGGTGGCGCTTTATGTCTATCGACATATCAAGCATGATCGAGCGGCCCGTGCAGCGCTGGCCGAGCGCACGGCGCAGGCGCAGCGTCGGCCCAACGACTGGCCCGCAAATCGGCCCGCGCAGATGCCGCCCCAGATGCCGCGCCGCGACGCTGGCAACGAGTGGCAGGGCCGTGACGGCTGGAATCAGGATAATCGGCGCGGCGGTCCCGGCTACTCTGGCGGGCCGAACTATCCCGGCCCACAGCAGCGTGGAGGTCAGGGGTATCCTGGCCCACAGCAGCAGATGCCAGATAATCAGGGCCAGTCCTACCGCCGCTAATCCAGAAGAAAGAAGCCTTCTCTACAACGAGAAGGCTTCTTTCTTCTTTCTTCGTGAGCAGCGATTAGTTGCCCCAAACTTCGCGGGCGACGCTGGTCACAATCTCCAGCTTCTGGCGCTGCTCTTCGGGTGTGATGTGGTTGCCCTCCATCGTGGAGGCGAAGCCGCACTGCGGGCTGAGCGCCAGACGCTCCAGTGGCACGATGCGCGCAGCCTCTTCGATGCGGCTGCGCAGTTCATCGGCAGTTTCCATGCGTGGCTTTTTGGTCGTCACCAGACCCAGCACGACAAAGCGATCTTCCGGCACATGGCGCAGCGGCTCGAATCCGCCGGAGCGGTCGTCATCATATTCCAGCAGGAAGCGGTGGAAATGCGTCTGGGCGAAGATGCGCGAAATGGGTTCGTAGTCGCCGCTGGCGTAGAACTTACTCTGGTTGTTGCCCCGGCAGATGTGAATGCCGAAGGTGACTCCTGGATGCCCGTCGATGATGGCATTATCCATCTCGATGCAAGTATCGATGATCTGGTCGGGGTCGTTGCCGCGCTGGCGATAGCCCTCGCGCATCTTCGGGTCCAGCAGCGCGGCATATTGGGGCGCGTCGATTTGAATATAGTCGCAGCCCAGGCGAATCAGTTCCTCAACCTCCCGGCGGGAAAAGTTCACGATGTCGGCCAGGTAAGCGTCACGCGTCGGATAAGCGGCTTTCGACTTTTCCGGGTCATAGTAGGCTGCCGCCTGCTGCGCGCTGATCATCGTCACTTTGCCCGGCTTCGTTGCGCGCGAGCGCAGATAGACCCATTCTTCGGCGCACATACTGCGTTTCCACTGAAGCTTCTCCATCACCACCGGGCGCTTGAGCACCAGTTCTTCGCCGCTCTCGTCGCGAAACGGAATCGCCCAGCCGCCGTACTTATCGAAGCCCACCAGCGAATCGATCAGATGCCCATAGAAGGCGTAGCGGCGCAGTTCGCCATCGGTGATGATGTCGATGCCAGCCGCTTCCTGAAGCGCGATGGCTTCGTTCACCGCCTGGTCTTCGGTCTGCTTGAACGCGGCAGCGTCGATTTGCCCTGCCTCGAGCTGCTTCCTCGCCTCTGCCAGATACGTGGGCCTGAGCAGGCTGCCCACCACTTCGCTGCGATAGGTCATCGTTGAAAGCCTCCTTTGCCGTCTTGGATGCGTTGTATGTTGACGATGCTGTCATATATGCGTGGTGAAGGTGAAGATATGCTTGCTGCCTGGTCACCCATTTCGGCAAGGTTAGCTTCTGGCGCGCTCCTGTTCGATCAGCACGCGGCGCAGAATCTTGCCTGAAGCCGATTTGGGGATTTGCTCGATAAATTCCAGCCGCCGGATTTTCTTGTGCGGCGCGACGCGCTCGGCAACATAGGCCATAATCTCGTCGGCGGTGGCCGTCGCGCTGGGCTTGAGTACGACAAAGGCTTTGGGCGCTTCGCCCGCCTCTTCGTCGGCGCTGGGGATGACTGCCGCATCGTCGATGGCCGGATGCGTCAGCAGCAGCGCCTCCAGTTCTGCCGGGGCTACCTGATAGCCTTTGTATTTAATCAGTTCCTTCAAGCGATCAACGATATAGAAATAGCCGTCTTCGTCGGCGTAGCCAATATCGCCGGTATGCAGCCAGCCGTCGGGGTCCAGCATCCTGGCCGTCGCCTCAGGATTGTTGAGGTAGCCTTTCATCACCTGCGGCCCGCGTGCGCAGAGTTCGCCCTCCTGGCGCGGCCCCAGTTCTTCGCCGGTCACGATATCAACGACTTTGCATTCGGAATTGGGCATGCAGACGCCCACCGAGCCGACTCTGGGGTTGGAGGGGTCCAGGGGATGCAGCGTGACGCCGGGGCTGGTTTCAGTAAGCCCCCACGCCTGCACGACCAGGCAGTTCAGCCGCTGCTCGCATGCTGCCTGGATTTCTTTGCCTAGCGGCGCGGCGGCGGTGACCATGACGCGCAGGTGCGAGAGGTCGTAGTTGTCAACGATGGGCTGCTTTGCCATCGCCAGCATAATCGGCGGGGCCATATAGCCCACCGTAACATGATAGTCCTGCATGGTCTGCAAAAACTGCGGGAGGTCGAAGCGCGGCAGGACGACGATAGTCGCGCCGGTTGCCAGCCCCAGGCTGAGAATCACCGAGAGGCCGTAGATATGGAAGAAGGGCAGCACGCCGATAGCCGTATCCTCTTCGGTAATCATCTTCATCGGCGTGAACTGGCAGATGTTTGCTACCAGGTTGCGGTGCGTCAGCATGACGCCTTTCGAGACGCCGGTTGTGCCGCTGGAGTAGGGCAGCGCCACCACATCTTCGCGCTGGTTGATTTCCACCTGGGGCGGGATGCCGTTGCTCTCCAGCAGTTCCGCAAACGAGGTGATGCCGGGAGCCTCGCCAAAGACAAACACCCGCTCGACGTTGGAGCGCCGCTGGCCCTCCAGCGCTTTTTCCAGGAAGGCAGGCACGGTGAAGAGGTATTTCGCCTGGGCGGCGTTGATCTGGAAGACCAGTTCATCAACGGTATAAAGCGGGTTGATCGTGGCCGTCGCGCCGCCCAGCATGGCTACTGCCAGAAAGACGATGGGATATTCCAGCAGATTCGGGCTGTAGAGCGCCATCACGTCGCCTTTGCGAAAGCCCTGTTGGGCCAGTCCAGCCGCGCAGCGGCGCACGGCATCCTCTACCTGCTCATAGGTGTAGGTGCGGCCAGTAACACCATCGATCAGCGCGGGCTTGGCGGAGAGGCGTTCGGCGTGGCGCAGCACGAACGCCGCGAAGGGAACCTCGGGAATGGTGACATCGGGGAACGGACTGCGGAAGATCATACGGCCCTCCCTTGTCGAGATTCAGGACATCCGCTGTTACGTCAGTCTGTCGCGTTGCCGGAAATAGAGGGTCAGCCGGAGAAAAGGATAGCTCACTCGGACTCGGATTTGGCGATTTCCTGAATAATTTGCGCGCCTAGATTGGCCGCAGACAGCCCGCGAAACAGGAACGCCAGGCTGACCACCGCGCTCAGTTCTTCCCAGGTGGCTCCAGCCCGCCGCGCCGCCCGCGCGTGCAGGTGCGAGGCATCGGCAAGCTGCACCAGCAGCATGCCAAAGAGCATCAACTGCGCGGTTTTGGTATCGAAGCAGGAGGGGTACATGGCGTGCGCGCGGACGGCTTCCTCCAGGGAGAGCAGTTCGGGGTCCAGGCGCGCCAGCAGATCGGTGCGCGCCTGGATGCGCGGAGGCACAAAGCCGATCAACTCAATGTAGCGCTGGCGCAGCGCTTCCAGTTCCTGAGCGTCCATCTGCAACTCAGGCAGCTTTTCTTTTCCGTCACTCTGGCTCATGGCGTCCTCCGCTTTGGGGATAGTGGTTATTGGCAGCGCCAGCGTCCTGGCTCGGCGTTCTATTACCTCAGTTATAACCGCTTTTGCGGAGTTCTGCAATAGCCCTGGCCGATGGTTTCTTTCTTCTTTTTTCGTTTAACCCGCGTGCCGGAAACCTGCCTCTTTCATAGTCAGCGCTTCGCCCTCGCGCCGCAGGCCCACATCGATGACTTCGGCGACGATGACGGTTGAATCGCCTGCGGGCAGGCTGCCGGTGACGTGGCACTCGACCCACCCAAGGGCATCGTGGAGCAGCGGGCAGCCGTTCTCGCTGAGATCATAAGCCAGCCCTTTCAATTTATCAGGGACTTTGAGGGCCGTCTTGCCCAGCGCGCCCGCCAGATCGCGCTGTCCGCTCTCATAGACGTTGACGGCGAAGTGCTGCGAGCGCTGAATCATGCCCAGCGATTTGGAGTCATTCTCCACCGAAACCATCAGCATCGGCGGGTCGAACGATGCCTGTGACAGCCAGTTGGCGGTAAAGGCGTTCACCTCGCCGCCACCAGCGACTGAGACGGCATAGAGGCCGTAACTAAACAGGCGCAGCACCTGTTTCTTGATCGCTTCATCCATCGTGTTCTGCCCCCTTTATCTTTTTCTACTTTTTTGCTTGTGATTTCCACCGTAATCGCGAAATGAAATTATTTTTCATTGTAACCGCGAAAAAATTACAGTGGAAAGTGTCAAGCTTTTCAGCTATCTAGCGTGCCATAATCTGAACCTACATCCCACACACACCGTTCCATCCCCGCTATATTGGCAGAAAGATTCGGTTATTTCCAAATCCATGCTTCCGATCGCATAGCCGCTTGAATTTGTGGCAAATCATGTTTCAGAAAGTCTTCCCATTGTCGCCTGATCTCTCTTTGTAGTTCTGCGCTGCTAGAGCGCTCATACTCCCGTGTTGTGAGAAACAGCCGCCTATAAATGGTGTTCCAATAGTTGTTCAGTTCCCTATGAACAGGCTCAAAAGGAGGCTGTTTTGCATGCGCCATATCAAGAAGACGCTGCCGCGTTTCAAGCGGGCCAGGGTTGATAATAAGATTCAACTGGAGCCTATCGGATTTCCTATCAAATACAAATCCTAATGCCGCCCCGGATATCTCCCCAAGTGCCGGAACATCCCATTCCTGGGGCATAAAACTGGTGAATTTCTTCCTACTGTAATAAAGAAACAATCCAGGGGTAGAAGTAATCAACTCCCGAAGCAGACCTGGAAACTTGTCCGGAATCCTTCCCTGGCGATCTGGCCCTGGTGTCGTGGATGGTAGAGATGAAAATAGGCCGCTTTGCACGCTGCCAGGCGACGTTTCATCTGGCGTAGGTTCTGGTTCTAGTTCGCTGATGGTTGGTTCATCCAGCGTGTCCAGCACTGTTTCGACGACACGCTCCCACACCAAATCTTGCTCGTGCTGGCTGAGGCCGCTCAGCGGTCTGGCCGGGTCATTGATCGCCTGAAAGCGGCTGAGCGTGGTGCGCCGGAAGAGGCAGGGCGTCAGGATGATAGGCAGAATGCGTGTGCCCTTCGCTTCGGCGGCGGCCAGCAGTTTTGGCAATTCTTCCTTTGCCACAAACTCCGAGGCCAGGAAGCTGACGCTGACCAGCAGCAGCGCCACGCGCGCAGCATCCAGCGCCTGCTCGATGCCGCGCTTCCAGTCGTCGCCGGGCTTGATCTGCGTATCGTCCCACAGGGGAATGGCGCCGCTGCGCATATAGGGCGTGAGGTACTGCTGGAGCCGCGCCAGGTAGGCGGCATCCTGATGGCTGTAACCGATGAAGACGGTGCCGGAGGCGGTGGGGGAATCGACCATGCAACGTCCATCCCTCTCTCTCGTTCAGCAGGCCTGCGCGGCTTCACCCCAGAGTTTACCAGACTGGCGCTCACCTCGTCAAGGCAGCTGCGGGGCGGCTGTAACTGCCCCTCACGTCTGCTCCCATGATCTGCCAGCACTGCCGCAGCAAATCTGGTATGTAATCTCTAGTGTCTGGTTCTGGTCCGAGGAGGCAACTCCTGGGTTGAGTTCCTTTTCGAAACTCAGCCTCCGTTACCGAATAGATTACCGTTGGAAAGAACAGTGAATTGTACAGTTAGTTCGCTGTACAACACACGCGTGGCCTGATGAGGCCAAAGAAATATAGGTTTTGATGCGTGCCTGCCGCTATGTGCAGAAGGTTGCTTACAAAATGAGTGCCGACCAGTCTGGAGTAAAACAAGCTCGCCCTCGTCAATACCGTTTGAATGAGCAGGAATCCTTGTTAGTTGTCTGGGCCTATCAGGTGATGGTTCTGCATCCTCGAATCGATAAAGAAGCCCTTTGTGACATAGTTGCCAAGACTACTGGACGCAGCCCTGATGATGTTGCCGTTTTGGTGCGGTACGTAGCAGCATACGATCCCAGGCGAAGCAGAGAGAAACCAGTATTACCTTTGCAGAACAAGCACCAGATTCTCCGAAAGGTCTTTGATCAATATTGGGAAAAACGAGCGGAACTTCAGTGCATAGTTGAACGGCGTTATCTTCGTTCGCCGTTATGGACCACAGTTGAAGGCTTAGAAAGCAGCACTGACCCCCTCTGGATTCGCTTCGAGGAAATGCTTCGCCTTGCCTGTGAAGAAGAAGAGGCAGAGTACCAACGTGACCTCCAAAGGCAAGAAGAGTCCTATTTGTGGGCTATAGAGAAAAACTTCTTTGAACCAGCAATCAGGCATCTCAATAGGGACCAAGTGCATGAGATTGAGGGGATCCCGGATGATATTAAAGAGAAAGTGCTCACATTCTTTCTTATGCACAAGAGTCTCTTGCGGGATATTGAGTACGAAGTTTGGGGAAAGGCAGGCAGTGGCTATCGGGCTTGGGGGATTGTTGTTTACTACAGGCTGCTGGACCATCAAGCAGCCATGGCGAAACAACCATATGATGCTGTCGTTTCCTATGTCCGGCAAATTCTACAAAATCACACCCATTGTACATGCCCTGAATTAATTGAGAAGAATGCTCAGATTTCTTCTTCAGCGCTTGTTGAGCAAGCCTTTGATGCCAACAAATCAATCAGTACTCCAGAGCTATTGCCTCACCCCCTAACTTCAATTGAAGTTCTTCTTCAGCAACTGCAAGAGGTACAAAATCGGGGGACAGACCGCGAAAGTCTGCGAACAGGACGCAATGGGCAGGATGTTCTCAGAGACCTTCTGCTCATAATTTATGGTGGGTGTTGTGCCCTCTGCGAGACAAGAGAACCTACACAGCTTGTTGCGAGCCATATCCTAAGCTGGTCATCAGACGAAGAAAGCCGCCTGGACCCGCACAACGCGATTCTCCTCTGCAGGTTGCATGATGGGCTCTTTGATAAAGGATTGATTGGCCTCACTGACGCGCTGGAATTAATAGTTTCTGATTGCCTGGATCTTCGGGAAAGCCCTGCTCTTGCTAGCGCGGTAACCAATGTATCTTTTCGCAACCCCATCCGTTTTACCCCCAGCCCGATATTTCTTGCCTGGCATAGGGAACATTATAAATTGGTAATGCATGCCGCTGTCTCTTAGCATGGGAGTAGTGATAGGACAAGCTAATACCCCTTGCCTCTTCAGCGTGAAGACCAGCGAGCTTTGTTGGCTTCGGTACGCCGCTTTGGAACGGTTTGCTCCAGATAGGCTCTGATCCGAGGATAAGCTCGTAATCCAGCAACAGACATCCCTACAATCTGCTTAATCCCCTGAAGCGTCAGCGGCTTGCCGAGCGATTGTAGTTGATCAACTGCAGCCTGTACTTGAGCTAGCAACGCTGTCTCTCGTTGGAGTGCTGCTTGTTCACGGGCTTGCCGGTGCTCCTCTATTGCTTGCTGGTAGAGCAACTGAATGTCTTCATAATACACGAGCGCTGTGGCAGTGAGACCAAGCTCCCGGCCGATGGACTTGAGGGTGATGGGTTGCTTTGCTGCTTCCAGGCGGCTCATGGCTTGTCGCACCTTCTGCAGCAACTCCTGTTCCCGTTGTTGGGTGCGGCGTGGCTGCTCCTCTCGGTAGACCTGGGTGATCTGCGCGAGCAGCGGGCGAACTGTGGCGCGTTTATCCAACGCCCGTGGGCTCAAACCGACCATTTCGCCCACAGCCTGCCGCGAGAGAGGTAATCCCTGTGCTTGCACCTGCGTGATACCTTGCTCCACCTGCTTTACCAGCGCCTGTTCACTCCGTTGCGCCTGTTGTTTACGAGTGAGGGGCCACTCCTGGGCCACCTGCTCCAAAATCGCGTTCACTTGCGGATAGGAGCGCAACCGCGAGAGCGATAACCCAACCAGACGATGGATGCCTTGCTGGGTGATCAGCTCTCCAGCGGCTTTCAGGGTAGCCATGGCTTCCTGGACTTGTTGGAGTACCACGGCTTCGTCGGGGCGATTCCGCGGCTTGCGCTCCCGATAGCGTGGCTGCATAGCCTCCTGGAGCATGGCATGGACGCGCGGATAATAACACAGTGCAGCCGGGGTCATCTGGACCAAATCACCGATAGCTTCCTGGGTAATTGGCTGGTCGCGCGCTTTCAAGGTGCCGATAGCCTGCTGTACCAGCACAACGAGTGCGTCTTCCTTCTGCTGTTTGCGGTGCTGTTGTTGCTCCGGGAAGCTCAGAGAAACTTGGTCCAAGATGGCTTTGACGGCGGGATAGCGTTGGAGCGCTGGGATGGATAAGCCCAGCTCCTGGCTGATGGTCCCAGCGGTGATCAGCGCTCCCCGGGCTTGTAAACCCTCTATTGCCGCTTGCGCCTGGAGGCACAGTTCCGCTTCGCGCCGTTGCTGTCTGATCTGCCAGCCTGGCTGACTTGCGGAAACTTGCTCAATGCTGTGATGACTTCTCTCGATCGGGGAAAAAGCAGGGTCAAAGACCCTCTGAAGAGGCACCCCAAGGACATCGGCATACTGGAGATAGGTCTGAAAATGTGCCCCTGCCCTTGGACGCCCCTGCTCGATCCCTGCAATATGTTTTAATGAGATGCCGATGCTATCAGCAACCTCCTGGGTAAGGCGCTGCCGGGTGTGCCGAAGCGCTGCCCAACACTGCCCAACGGCTTTTGCCAGGTCAGGTTTATCTTCGCAGGCATGCGGAGCCACCAAAAAGGCCAGATCAGCAGATCGACGTGTGGTGAGGTGCATTTCCGCCTCAGAAAGTTTCTCAGCTGTGCATTCACGCAGCTTACCGTTACAGGTGGGGCAGATGCCCGTGTGCACTGGCAGGCCAAAGAGAGAGGGATCTGGCTCCCACAATGCCCGCACTGCTCCAACAGGCGAAGTTGATGGGTGTCACAACCGGGAAGGGCCAGGAAACGCCAGAGCAGCGAGTAATATGGCGCCTCTTTGAGGCAGGCTGGGCAGTAGCGAAGAAAATTCCCTAGGCTGCCAGCAAAGAAGCGTACAAGGGGGTTGGGGAGGGTGTGACGCTACCATGCTGACCCTCCTGACCAAACTCGAACCACGGAACCATGACAACAGACCGAACACCACACCCACTCCACCGGTGCTGAAACCTCATACGTGCAAAGATATCTTGCTTGGCAGCAGGAAGGCAAGTGTGACTCCTCTCACTGGGGGGAGAAGCATCATCTCTTGTGGGAATGGCAGCATAAAGATGCAGCACGCCATCCACGACGAATACGGGCATCACTGGCTCCTTTCACTTCTTTCAGAACAAACAACGAGCCAGTACAGTCAGCTGTACTGGCTCGTGTAGATACATAGACCGTTTCTATAGCGGATGGGCTTATTCAGCCCACTCGCTCATAGAAACAGTCTGCCCGTTGCTGTTGGGAATGTTCTGAGAAGTAATCCCAAAAAACCTCAAAACATTACACTTTGTGGTAGGCCATTCAACAAATCGCTTCCCACCAGTTTTCCTGATCTTCGCCCTTTCGTCGCGTTCTGCGCCTAATATCAGTATAGAGCAGGTTTGGGCCAGTAGTCGGGGGTGTATGGTGCAACCTTGAATTCCCTCGCCCTTTTAAATAAGCATTTTATTAAGGTAATTGTATTACCTTATTATTTCCCCTGGCTTCTCTTTTTCCCAAATCCACTCCAGAAATCTTCTCTACATCTGGGCTGCTATCCAGTTCATTGATCATGGTGGTGTTTGATGGGGCTGATAAAATGGTTTCAGGGACTGTTACTGCATTTCTCGCGGCTGATAACGCGGTTTCACAGGGTTGTTACTTTCGCAGCCCTGTGAAATATCTCTCACTTGGTTTCACAGGGCTGTTAATTTTAGCATGTCTGTGAAATGTCGCTTGCTTGACTTCACAAGGCTGTTACTCATTCTCGTTCTCCTCCTCGAGAGAAAGTTCTGGGGTTGATACCCAAGGACCCAACAAGGGCATAAACGACTTTTCTGGGAAGAGGTGTTCTGCAGTAGCCTGAAGCGTTTACTGCTCTATCTGCAACCTTTGCAACCCATCTTCCGCACGTTTCCTTGCTGTGTTGAGTGATTTAGGGCAAGAATCGATTTGACAGGTTCCAGCCAGCGTGAGAGACTCGCCCCATCGCATAATGGAGGAGGCTTGCATGGCGAATTTTGCG
>Ga0209060_10000266_pt1 | contig 112619 bp, 103 predicted proteins | sample Coa_R1_8_FD_187155 | JGI IMG/M metagenome (GOLD analysis project Ga0209060, IMG submission 187155) | Surface soil microbial communities from Centralia Pennsylvania, which are recovering from an underground coalmine fire - Coalmine... | ecosystem: Environmental > Terrestrial > Soil >... | reverse complement strand
TTCGCTCATCAGGGTCAGGTACGGAGCGACAAAGGCCCACTCCTCATCGCTCACATCACTGGGGTACGGTTTTCTTGCCATGCCCCCAGTCTATCAGAAAAAGTTCAGAACAGACTCTAAGGGCCTGCGGCCACCAAGTCCCTCTTCAGGGACTCCCCTCCCGTGTAAGCGAGGCGTTGGCCTCCAGCGCAAGCGCACGGTGTGCCAGGGTTGGGGGAACCCGTGAAGACGGGTTTGGTGGCGGAACGCCCCTAGGCGCGGTTTTAACCGCCTGCGGGGAGGGGCGGCTTTACGCTGCTGCCCTGTGAATGTCCGCCACTTTTGTATAGCCCTGCTGGCGCTACACGTTGGAAGCCATCTTGTCAAACAGCGCCTGGTATGGTATGCTTGTGCCAAGGCAACAGGCAGGCCAGTGCCAGATGCCTTGCTCATCCCCTTTTGTCGCTTTGCTGCGGAAAATGCACAGCTTAGGGGTCAGCCATGCCAGGCGCACGGATGGCACAACCGAAGCCCCGTCATTTCCTCACTGGTGCGGATATTCCTCCCCAGCCTGTTCTCGTGGGCGGCATCGCCGCCCACCTTGCGTGCCCCAGCCAGACGATTTTCTTGTTTTTCGCTTGTTTGGCACGTGGATTGCATCACCCTCAGTGTTTTCCTCCGCATCTGGCGCGCCCGCCGCCTGATGAGATGCTGAAGTCTGGGTTTTCTTCGCCGTCCGTTTCATCCTCTGCAACACTCTACGAGGGAGAAGATCATGACCAACGGTAACGGTACTCAAAAGCGGAGTTCATACTGGCTCCTGCTGCTGCTCATCCCATTCATTGCAACACTTGTCCCGGAGTTCTACAACTCGACCTCGCCCGAATTGGCGGGCATTCCCTTCTTCTATTGGTATCAGTTGCTGTGGATTATCCTCACCGGCGTGCTGATGGGGGTGGTCTACGTGCTGAAAGCCTATTAGCGCCTTCGGCGGTCGTCTCCTACCTGTCTGGGGCGATGATGCCCCATTGCGTGGTCTCAGCTCAACCTGCATTCACAGGAGGAACCTTCGATGATCGATTGGACAGCGTTAACCGTCTTTATCGTGTTTTTTGCCCTGGTGACCGTGCTGGGCTTTATTGCGGCGCGCTGGCGGCGCGGCGACCTGAATCATATCCACGAGTGGGGACTGGCTGGGCGGCGCTTCGGCACGGTTGTGGCCTGGTTTTTGATCGGCGGCGATCTCTACACGGCCTACACCTTCATCGCCGTGCCAGGTGCGCTCTATGGCAAAGGGGCCATCGGCTTTTTCGCCGTGCCCTATACCATCATTGCCTGGCCGCTCTTCTTCATCGTCTTGCCCAAGTTCTGGACGGTTGCCAAAAATCGCGGCTATGTCACAGCCTCCGATTTCGTGCGGGACCGCTTTGGCAGCAGCACGCTGGCGCTGCTGGTGGCAATCACCGGCATTCTGGCAACGATGCCCTATATCGCGCTTCAGATGGTGGGCATCGAGGTGTCGGTGCAGCAGATCGGCTTCAATGCCGAGCTTGCGCTGGTGATTGCGTTCCTGATTCTGGCGGCGTACACCTATTACAGTGGGCTGCGCGCGCCAGCGATGATCGCGGTAGTCAAGGATGCGATGATCTACATTACGGTGATTGTCGCGCTCATCGTCATTCCCGCCAAGATTGGCGGCTTCGGTAAGATTTTCGCCGCCGTGCCCGCGTCAAAGCTCACCCTGTCGCCCACCCTGTACGCGGGCTATGCCACGCTGGCGTTGGGGTCGGCGCTGGCGCTGTTCCTGTATCCCCACGCGATTACCGGCGTGCTCAGCAGTAAGAGCCGCGAGGTCATCAAGCGCAACGCGGCGCTGCTGCCGATCTATTCGCTGCTGCTGGGCCTGATTGCCCTGTTTGGCTATATGGCGCTGGCGCTGCCGGTGCATCTGGCGAAGGGCCAGACCGGCAATAACGCCGTTCCGGCGCTGCTGGCGGCCATCTTCCCGTCCTGGTTTACGGGCTTTGCCCTGGCGGCCATCTCGATTGGCGCGCTGGTGCCGGCAGCGGTGATGTCGATTGCAGCGGCCAACCTCTTCACGCGCAACATCTACAAAGAATACTTCCGGCGTCAGTGTTCTGACAAGGAAGAGGCCAATGTCGCCAAGGCCGCGTCGTTGGTGGTAAAGCTTGGCGCGCTGGCCTTCATCATCTTCTTGCCATCGGCCACGGCGACGGCGATCAACCTGCAACTGCTGGGCGGGGTCTGGATTATTCAGACGTTGCCGCCCGTCTTCCTGGGGCTGTATACCAAGTGGTTCCATCGTTACGCCATGATTATCGGCTGGATCGGCGGCATGGTTTCGGGCACCTGGCTGGCGGCGGCCAACGCCTATGCCTCGGTGACGCCGGTCAACTTCTTCGGAACCAAGGTAGCGCTGATGCCCGCGTTAGTAGCGCTGGTGGTGAATCTGGTGCTGTGCGTGGTGCTGACGCCAGTGTTCCAGGCGCTAAAAGTGTCTCAGGGCCAGGATGCCACCACCGAGGCCGATTACGCGGAGGTCGAGGCAGCGGGCATCCCAGCCGCCGGCGATTAGTTTCGGGGTCAGGCTTCCTTGCTCGGATTGAGCGGGCCAATCTGAGCGCGTGGGCCGTGCCGCAGCGCTCCCAGCAATGGGAGCGCTGCGGCACAGCTTTTGTCTGGCCTCAGGTGGTGAAGGTCAGGGTGTTGACCATCTGCGTCAGCACGTCCGAGGGCGCGACGCCGTTGGCCGCGCTTTCGGTAATGTCCAGCATATTTTTGCCATCGGGGATGATGAAGCTGTCCCAGTTCAGCGCGGGGCAGCCACCCTCCACGGCAGCGCGCCCGGCCACCTGAAGCTGGCGCGTGCTGAAGGCAAGACAGGCAGGCCCGCCCACCGCCTGCTGATCGGCTTGCTCTATCTGCTGCCAGAAGTCGAGCGCCGACCCTGATTGCGGGCCTTCCGAAAGGGTAAGTTCAATTTTGATTGCGCCAGGCGGCAGGCCAGGATTTAAAACCTGCTCCATATGATAGTTAGTGAAGATCAGGTCCAGGTGCCCGACGCCGCAGGTATAATCGTTCGTTTGCCAGCCAGCGGGGTACTTGATGCTGAAGCCGCTCGCGTCGCTGTAGGTGGCCCAGGTGGTGAGCGGAATGGTAGGCACAGGCGTGCCTGCGCCGGGCGGCGAGAGCGTTGTGCCGGTGGGCACGTTGCATGGCGTGTCCGTTGGCGTGCTGGTCGGGGTGCCGGTCGGCGAAGACGCGCTGGTGCTGATGCTCCACGCGCCGTTCTGATAGCGCAGGATGGAGCCGTTGTTGCCAACCGCCCAGCCTTCCCCTGTCGAGAGCATGAAGACGCCGAGCAGGCCATCTGTGCCTGGCCCACGCACCTGCGTCCACTTGCCACCGCTGTAGTGGAAATAGAGATTGCCTCCGGTGAAGCTGCCCACAGCCCAGCCATCGGTGGGCGAGTCCATATACAGGGCACTGACGCTTGCGAACTGGTTTGCGCCGATGGCGAGCGGTGTCTGCGTATTGGTCCAGGTTGTTCCGTTGTAGTGGGCGAAGACCATATTTGCAGGGGGCGCGGAGCCAGCAAGGAACGCATTCACCGGGCCGGTTGAGGTCGTGAGGAACTTGAGGCCCACCATCCAACCATCGCTGGCCGCAACCATCGAAAGACTAAGGATTTCATCGATGGCGGACGGCTTTTGCACCTGGACCCACTTGCTTCCCGTGTAATGCAGGAGGATGCTGGTGTTTCCCAGCGACCCGACTGCATTTCCTGCAATCCAGCCATCGCTGGCGGAAGTCATGCTGATGTTGGAAAGCCCCCAACCGGGAGCTTGCACCTGGGTCCAGCTTCGCCCGTTATAATGCAGCAGCAGACTGGTTGTCGAAGCTGGCCCTTGCTCGCCTCCAACAGCGCCAACGGCCCAGCCATTGCTGGCCGAGGTCATGAAGATGTCTGCCAGAGCACTGTCGAAGAGCGGCCCCTGCTGCGCCCAGTGGTCGCCCGAATAGTGCAAGATGAACGCCCTGTATGCTGTCGTGGCCCCTTGCGCGTTATTCTCCGTGACGGTGGCGTTACCAATGGCCCAGCCTTCGCTGGCCGACACCATAAAGACACGCTGAAGCGAAGAACTAAGCGTGTGCAGGTTCTGGTTGGTGGGAGCGCTGATCTGGTCCCACTGCGTGCCGGTATAGTGCAAGATCAGGCTCTCGGTGTTGTTGGTGGAGGTGTTGGTTGACCCAACGGCCCAGCCATCCGTGGACGACACCATAAAGACGCTGTTTAAGTTGTCTCCCTGTTGGGGAAAATAACGCGAAAGGTCAGCCGTTGGCGTGGCCTTGAGCGCGTGCTGCTTGCCCTGGTTGGGCGCTGCGCGGCTCTCGAAGAGGGCCACGCTGACGGCGGCGATGACGAAGACGGCGGCGATGGCGCTGAGAATGGGAACCAGCCGTCGCCCACGACGCGCAGGCTGAGGACGTGTCGGGCGCGCTGGTGGCGCGGAGCGGTGCGCGCGCTGCCCGCCGTTTGATTGCGGCGCGGACATGGGTTCCGGTGGCGCGGTGCGCGGGCGATAGTCGCGGCTGGTGATGTCGCGGATGTCGGCTGGCGAAAGCGGCCCGCGCGGCGTGGTGCCAAAGTGGCGCGACAGCAAATCATCCAGTTGGGTATAGCCGTCAAGTTCGCTCTGGCAATAGTCGCAGGTTGCCAGATGTTGGCGCAGACGACTGCTGTCGCGGGGGTCCAGGCGCTCCTGGCCGACGAGTGAGAGCAGCGGGGCAAAATATTCGCAAGCAGGCCCAGGCTGAGGCGAGCGGGTGTGATAGTGATTATTCATGGGAAAAGTCCTTCCGAGATGGGAACTGCTGCGATGGAACTTCTTGCGCCAGATAGGCGGCGCGCAGCCGCTGCTTGGCGCGGGAAAGGCGCTTGTTGATGATGTCGGGCGGCGCGCCAATGATGTCGCCCGCCTCCGCCGCGCTGAAGCCTTGCACCACGCGCAGCAGAAGGCAGGCAACGTCGGGCGGCGTCAGGCTGGCAAGGGCAGCCTGGAGCGCCTCGCGCTCGGCAATGTGTTCTTCAAAGGGCAGATAAGCAGCATAAGAATCGGGGTGTTGCTCGTGGCTTGCTTCTAATGATTCCCAGCGAATGAGCCGCCGACGCCGCAGCAGGGAAATGGCCCGATGATAGGCCACCTGGAAGAGCCAGCGGCGCATCGCGTCGGGCGGGCTATCGGCGGTGAAGGGCGATTGGCGCTGGCTGGCGGCCCGCCAGGCATCGTGAAAGGTATCTTGCGTCAGGTCGCGCGCCTGTTCGGGGTTGCCCACCAATCCGCAGAGGAACCCGAACAGCGCGCCCTGATGCCGGTTGACGAGCGCGGTAAAGTCCAACGGCGAAAGAGGCGGCGCGGGCGCAGATAGATCAGACATACATGCAATATCCTCTTTAGCAGAAAGAGTGGCGGCGTCGCCGGATAGAAGCTTCTGTTCTCTAAGCGCACGAGCGGCCCAAATCGGACAGGGTGATTGCCCGTCTTTTGGAGAGGTTAGAGCGAAGTGATGTTGATCGAATCGATCTCCAGCCATTCGGGGCCAGAATTGAGCGCGCCGAAGTGGAAATGGCCGCGCGGCGTGGCGATGGCATACTGGTTATCAATCCAGGCGACGAAGCCCAGCGGGCCACGCGGCGGATTGGGCGCGGTGAAGACCTCTGCGCCATCGACCCAGAAACGCGCGGCTTCGCGCCGCCATTCCAGCCGATAGTCGTGCCAGGTGGTAAGATCAGTATCGAGGATGGATTCCTTCGTGCCGCTGAGGCGCTGCACCCAGCGCGCGGCTGCCGCCTGATTGCCGGTCACCCGCGCCAGGGCGACACTTGCCAGCGTGGGCAGCCCGGCGGCCAGCGCGCCAGGGCGCTGCGTGTGGACAACCTGCGCTTTCCAGCCCCAGCCAGGGCTGCCAGGGACAAGCTGCATCTGCGAGGGCGGCGAGGCATAGAAGAACCAGACGGCTTCGGGCAGGCGAAAGACTTTGCCAGCGGGGTTAAAGGGCAGATTCCAGAAGCCGAAGCCCGCCGTGCCCACCAGCGCAAAGCGGCCACCGGTGCCCTGGGGATGCGCGGCAGGATTGGAGGCGCGAGCGCGCACGTCCATGCGCAGCGGCGGACGCCAGGAGAACCGTAAGCCCGTGGGAAAGTCGTGGTCGTCGATCTGGGCGTCGGTATAGAGGTCTTCGGTGGCGGCCTCGAAGGACAGGCGCAGGATGGATGACGCGCTGCTCACCTCGCCTTCGCCCAGGCGCATGATGTTCCAGCGGGTATCGAGCGGCTTATCGAAATCGTCGTGCATCACAGTGTACCCTCATATCTGCTTGTCGTATCAAATCATACACTATGGCTCAAGAAGGAGCAAGCAATGTCACGCGCCGTGCGTTATCCTACCATCTCGCTGAAGCCACGCCGGGAAGCGCCCCTGCTGGCGGGGCACGCCTGGGTGTTTTCCGGGGCGATTCACCAGCTTTCGCGTCCGGCTGAGGCGGGCGAAATCGTCGATGTGCGCACAGCAGAGGGCGCGTTCATCGGGCGCGGCTATTATCACCCGCAGACGGATATTGCCGTGCGCCTGCTGACCCGCGATGCCGAAGAGGCGATTGATGTCGCCTTTCTGCGGCGCATGCTTCGGCAGGCAGCGCGGCTGCGCGAGGCGCTGGACCGCGACCACACCAACGCCTTTCGCCTGGTGAACTCGGAGGGCGACGGTCTGCCCGGCGTGATCATCGACAGCTACGCGGGCCATCTCGTCGCGCAGATTTCGACGGCTGGCATGGAGCGGCTGCGCGAGCCGCTGGTGCAGGCGCTGGTGGAGGAGATGCAGCCGCGCGGCGTGCTGCTGCGCAATGACGCCAGCGGGCGCGCGCGCGAGGGCCTGCGCCGCGAGCCGCCAGCCGTGGCGGCGGGCGAGGTGCCGCAGCAGATCGAGATTCGCGAGCATGATTTGCGCTTTCTGGTGGACCCCTGGCAGGGCCAGAAGACAGGCTTTTTTCTGGACCAGCGCGATAAACGCCTGGCCCTCCAGAAATATGCCAGAGGCGCGGGCACGCGAGTGCTGAACTGCTTCAGCTATACCAGCGCGTTTGGCGTCTACGCGGCGGTGACCAGCCCCCAGACGCAGGTGACCAGCGTGGATACCTCAGCACCCGCGCTGGAGGCGGCGCGTGCCAACTTCGCGCTGAACGGCCTGGACCCGCAGCGGCATGCTTTTGTGCCCGCCGATGTGTTCGACTTTCTGGAACAGGCAGTGGCGCGCGGCGAACGCTATGACGTGATCGTGCTGGACCCGCCTGCCTTCGCTAAAAGCCAGAGCGCCCGCAGCCAGGCGCTGCGGGCCTATCGGCGGCTGAACACGCTGGGCATGCAGACGTTGGAGCCGGGCGGCATCTTGCTCAGTTGCTCGTGTTCGGGGACGATTGGGCTGGATGATCTGCTGGGCGCGATTGAGCAATCGGCACAGCGGGTGACGCGCCAGGCGCAACTGCTGGAAGCCTTCGGGCATGGGTTCGATCACCCGCTGAACCTGACGATGCCCGAAACTGCCTACCTCAAAGCGGTCTTCGTGCGCGTGCTGTAAGGGTTTCTCCCCCTGACATCTCCCCGTCGGCACTGTCCCCTTTAGGGGGATTTTAATCGCCGCCAGGAATGCCTCACAAACCGTCGCTCTCGCAGCGTTAGCCATTGGTAGCGCCGCCTTCCAGGCGGCAAAACGCTGGGCCAAGGCACACGTTGCTCTCTTGAGTGACCGTTCGCTTCAGCGTTCCGTTGAGCCGCCTGGAAGGCGGCGCTACCCAGGTCTCACTCTTGGCAAGAGGCATATCACAAGTTTCTATCCCAAACGGGAGCGGCGGCCATTGAGGCTGCCGTGCTTCTAGCATAGCATGGGAAGCGCCGGGGCGGGCGGTTGTACCAGGGAACCGAGGAAGACGATACCATCTGAGACTCCCCCTTTCATGCAGTCCAACTGCATAGAAAATGGAACGACCACATCCGAAACCTGGCCCAAACAGGCCGCAGCGGTTCGCAGATATGGTCGATAGGGTCTCAATGATACAATGACCCCACCTCCCTATCTGGTTGGACCGGATGTGGGGTCATGGCAGGGCCGGTGTTGATACCACCGGCTATGCCAGCCGTTCAATTGTCGCTCAAGTGGTGGTTCATACCCTCCACAACAATGGACACCAATCAACGGGTATGGTGAGAGCATACCCTGCTTGCGCGAGCCTGTCAAGCATTTATCCCAAAAGTCAGGGGCATTGCCAACGTCGAAATGCCCGTACCTGTGACTTCGGTGACTTCTTGTCGGAGTGATGTCCTGGTCTCTCTGAAGCACCCCCATAGATGGTGTAGTTTTTGTAGATTTTGTAGACGCTTCGTTTCGTCTGCAATTCTTGAGGCTCTGTGACGTTCCTCTGTGAGACGAAAGTTCCACGCTATACGAGGAGGCAAACGCTTTATGGCAAACCCATACGGCCCGTTTTCGACTGGTTCCGTGCCCGACTCCTTTCTGATGCCCATCGAAGATATCTTCAACGTCAAGCATCGTGGCGTTGTGGTGACCGGGCGCATCGAGCGTGGCACGGTCCATGTCGGCGATGCCGTCGAAATTGTCGGCATCAAGGAACCTGGCCGCCAGGCTGTTATCAGAGAGCTAGAGATGTTTCGGAAGGTGCTCACCGTGGCTCAGGCTGGTAACAGTGTCGGCTGTCTGTTGCAGGGCATCAGCACCACTGACCTGGAGCGCGGGCAGGTCTTGGCGAGCATAGGATCAATCAGAGCGTACAAGAAATTCAGTGCGCAGGTGCGGATTTATACAAAGGAGGAGGGTGGACGCCATACCCCCTTCTTCGACGGCTATCGCCCGAATATTCATATCCGATCAGTTGACATCCCCGGATTGGTGAAGCTCCCCGATGGGATGAGTATGGGCATACCAGGCCAATCGTTTGAGATGGAAATCGAGTTATCTATGCCTGTCGCTCTGGAAGCTGGGACAACATTCGTGTTTCGTGAAGGCGGGCGTCCTGTCGGGAGTGGCATCTGTACCCGACTTGACGACACCAGTCCCTATTGAGTCAACTGCGCTTCGATGGCGGCGGCCATGACCCCGGCCCCATCCTCAGTGGCAATCTGGTCGCGCAGACTCCGGGCCGCCTTGAGATAGCTGGTCGTGTGCAGCAGGTCGCGCAGCGTGCGCGCCGCCCGCTCCACCGTGAAGCTGTGCCAGGGCAGATACGCGCCCGCGCCCAACTGTGCCACCTGGCTGGCGGAATACAATTGATCGAAGCCCCAGGGCACGACCAGCGCGGGCACGCCGAAGCGCATCGCCTGGGCGATGGTGCCGATGCCGCCGTGCTGGATGATCGCCGCGCAGTGCGGGAAGATCGCCGAATAGGGCGCGAAGGGCAGCGCCAGCACCTCTTCGCCTGGCGGCTCGTCCAGATCGTCGGCGGTCAGCCCGATCAGCAGGGCACGCGCGCCAGCCCGGCGGATGGCCGCAATGCTGGTGCGGAAATAGGGCGCGAACGCCCGGCGCATCTCCGGTCCAATCGAGCCAGCCGTCACGGCCACCAGTGGGCGGTCAGAAGAAAGAAACGCTTCCAGCGCGGGCGGTGCCTGCCAGGTGGTGGGCGTATCCCAGAAGCTGAAGCCGGTCACCTTGACGAAGGCAGGCCAATCGGGCGGGCGCGGCTGAAACGCGGGCGAAGAAGCCAGGCAGAGCAGCCGCTCGGAGGCATTGCCCAGCCAGAGCAGTTCGCGGCGCGGCAAGAGGCCATATCTAGCGCGTAGCTGATTGATCGGCTGGTCGGCGATGCGCCCAAGAATCAGCCCGCCCAGCCACCAGTTGAAACGATTGTTGGCGCGCTGCATCGGTCCCGGCAGCGTAAAAGGCTGCGGCTGGCTGATGATGTGGGCCGAGGGAATAGTGACGGGCGTCAGCGCCACCGTCACCCAGGGGATGCCGGTGAGGTCGGCCACGAACGAGGCGGCCAGTTGCCCAAAGGAAGTGACCAGCAGGTCGGCGCTGCCTGCTGCCTGGCGCAGTTCATTCACGTTAGCCTCCAGCGTCGGCAGAATGCCCTGGCGCATCAGCAGCGAAATCGAGGGGATGGGATTATTCTTGCCCACCATCTGCGGGGCCGTCGGCGACAGCGCAGCAACCACGTTGCCGCTGAGCAGATCGACGGGAAAGCCCAGCGCTTCCACAGTGGGACGAAACGGCTCTTGCACGGCAAAACGCACGACATGCCCGCGCTCGCGCAGCCGCAAGCCGAGCGCCAGAAAGGGATTGAGATCGCCAGAGGAGCCAAACGTTGATACGAGCAGACGCGCCATGTCCTTGTTCCTTTTGTACCGCCAGGTTCCTGCTACGTTTTGTTTGTGCTGGCAGGTTCCTCTTCGTATTGTAGTCCCAGCAGTCTAGGGCTGCTGGGACTGCGCGTTCTCGCGGTCAGCTTCGACGGCCTGCACACCGGGAAGCGCTTGCAACTGGCCGAGCGCCTGCGCCAGCGCGGCGTCCGTTGGCACCAGGCACACCAGTTCCACCAGCGCGGCGTCCTGCCTGGGGCGAACCTCCAGATGTTGCAGCGGCATGTTCAGCCGGGCGCACAGCGCGGTGATGCCTTCCAGCAGAACACCGCTGGCGCTGGTGGCTTCGATGCGCAGCCGGTGGGTCGGGGCCAGGCGGCTGGGGAAAATCCGCATTTCCAGCCAGCGCCAGCCCACCAGCACAATCATCGCCAGCGCCGTTGCCGTGACGGCCTCGACGATCATGCCCGCGCCGCAGGCCAGACCCAGCGCGGCGACAATCCAGATGGCGGCGGCGGTGGTCAAGCCTTTGATGCGCTCCTGTTCGCGGTGAAAGGCGATTGCGCCACCGCCCAGGAAGCCGATGCCCGCCACGACATAGGAGGCGATACGCGATGGGTCAAGCTGTATATGCGGCGTGCCCAGAAAGTCGCTAAAGCCATAAATAGAGATAATCATGAACAGCGCTGACCCCAGCGCCACCAGCGCGTTGGTGCGCAGGCCAGCGGTATGGGCGGTGCGTTCCCGCTCGAAGCCAACGATGCCCCCGAGGATGAGCGCCAGCCCCAGGCGGAGGAGCATGACCGGAAAAGAGATCATCATGGCTGTGCCCCCTTTCTGCTGTCAGGCAGGAGCGCTTCCTGGCCCCCTCACGTGTGTTCAGATTAGTATAGCAGGTTTCACGCGAACCCTCCCGCATGGTGGGCGCGTCTGCGTGTGGGCCTTGACTGGCGTACATATTGCAGACGGATATACACAAGATAGATGCAATGCTGCCTCTGCGCAGGTAAGCAGCGGAATCTGGAAACGGAACGCACGAGCGATGGAAATACAACAAGCCGCGCCCGATTATGCCACCTTCTTGCAGGAGCTTGCACGCCCGGACGCCTTTCCTGGCACGCTTTCGGCGGCTGCGTCCATCCCCACCCTCCAGACGCATGCCTCGGCGGTCTTGCTGGCAGGCGACACCGCGTACAAGCTCAAAAAGCCCAGGGATTTTGGTTTCTTTGATTATTCGACGCCCGCCAACCGTCGCCACTTTTGCCAGGAAGAAGTGCGCCTGAACGCGCGCCTGGCCCCCGATGTTTATCTGGGGATTGCGCCAGTCCTGCAAGCGCCTGATGGGCACGTGCGCTTCGGCCCGACGCTGCCGCCTGACCAGGCTCCCCAGCCGGAGACGCGCTTCAAGGGCGAGACGGTGGTGGATTACGCGGTGGTGATGACACGCCTGCCCGATGACGCCACGCTAGAGGCGCGGGTGCGCGCCGACACGGCCACGCCAGCGCTCCTGGCGGCTGTGGCCGAGCGCATCGCGGCCTTTCACGCCAGCGTCCCCACCGACGCGCACATCGCGACGTTTGGCGATCTTGCGGTGCTGCGCGGCAACTGGGAAGAGAACTTCGAGCAGACGCGCCCATTTCTGGGGCAGGCGTTGGACACAGCAGCCTATGACCAGATGGCCGCGTCGGTGCGGCGCTTCCTGGGCGAGCGCCAGCGCCTTTTCGCGGAGCGCCAGCGCGCCGGGCGCATCCGCGATTGCCATGGCGATCTGCGCTTACAGCACGTCTATGTACTGGGCCAGCAGATTGCTGTGATTGATTGCATCGAGTTCAACGAGCGCTTTCGCTATGGGGACGTGGCCGGAGAAGTGGCCTTTCTGACGATGGAACTGGACGCGGCTGGTCGGCCTGATCTGGCGCGGGCGTTTGTCGATGCATATATGCGCGAAAGCCTCGATGACAGCCTGCGCGAACTGCTGCCGTTTTACGCCTGTTACCGGGCGTATGTGCGCGCCAAAGTGGCCGCCTTCCTGATGGATGAGCCGGAAGCGCCAGCGGCCCAGCGCGAGGCAGCCCGTCAGCAGGCGCGGGCGCTTTTCCTGCTGGCGGCGCACTATGCCAGCGGCCTGCAAGGGCAAACGCTGCTGCTGATTGGCGGCGTGATGGGCACGGGCAAGAGCACGCTGGCGGCGGCGCTTCAGCGCGAAACGGGCTGGGCGCTGTGCTCATCGGATGCCACGCGCAAACGGCTGGCCGCCCTGCGCCCTGCCCAGGCGCAGGAACACCGGTTCGGGCAGGGGCTTTATAGCCAGGACTGGACGGCGCGCACCTACCAGGCACTGCTTGAAGCGGCGGAAGCGGCGCTTGCCAGCGGGCGCTCGGTGGTGGTCGATGCGTCGTTTATTCGCCGCGCTGATCGCCAGGCGGCGGCGCGGCTGGCTGCCGCGCAGGGCGCGCAGGCCATCTTTCTGGAGTGTGTCTGCCCGCAAGAGGTGACGCTGGAGCGGCTGGCCCGCCGCTGGGCGGCTCGCGTGGCCGGGGAATCTCAGGCGGACGGCGATGCTTCGCAGGCGTCCGATGGCCGCCCCGACCTCTACGCGGCGCAGGTGGCGCGTTGGGAGGCGTTCAGCGCCGCGCAAGAGCCAGGGATGGCCCATCATCAAATAGAGACGACGCGCGGGCCAGCGGTCAGTCTGGAGCAGGCGCACGAGGCGCTGGGCATGCCGCGCTTTGCCTGCTGGCTGGCGTCATCGCAGCCTTAGCGCCCCGGCGTTAATTGCTTCCAGCGCCGTCGCGTTTGGCCTTGAGCGCTTCCAGCCGTTCGGCCAGCGAGGCGCGCATATCGCCTGTGGCCTGCGCGCTCTGGCGCTCTAGCTGGCGTATTTCAGCGGTGATGCTTTCGATCTGCGCTTGCAGGCTGGTTTGCAGCTTCTCATACGCTCTATCGCGTTTGGCCTGAAGTCCTTCCAGCCTGGCTTTGATCTGCGCTTTGGTTCTGCCGGTCGCCTGGCTGAGCCTGGCCTCCAACTGCTCGATCTCGGCGCACATCCCCTCGATTTGTGCTTGCAGGCAGCCATAGAGCATTTCATAAGCTGCGTCTTCTTTGGCCCTGAGCGCATCTATCCGTGCCGCAGTGGGAGCCTGGCTCGCGTCTAAGGTTTGCGGCTGATATAGCGGCCTGCTGCTCATGTACCTCTCCTCTCAAATACTGCTGCAACGCTTCTGGTAGATGGCCGGGACGGACGATAGGATGAAAATAGAAGGCACGTTTGGAGCGCTACAATAGCCACTTACAGCATAGCTCGCGCTGCTTTTCCCCGCATCATGCCCGTGGAGAGGTTTTCAGGTGAGGGCTGCCCCGCCAAAAAAGAGAGGTGGAGACCTCGCCAAAAGTCGGGCCAGGGCGAGGTCTCCTGCCGGGCTAGGCTGATTGCTCGTGGAAGCGCAGCAGCCGATACCCGCCTGCCTCAATGGCGACTGCGGACTCTTCCAGGTCTTTGCCGCTGGCGGTGGCTCCAGTAATCCACTGGTTGAGTTCGCTGTTATAGATTTCCACGTGATAGCGCTTGTGCGGGTCCAGCAGCGCATCGAGCCGCAGCGGCAGTTGGATGGTCTGCGCGGCGGGCGACCCCACGCAGACCAGCACCTCGCCGGGTTTCCTGAAGGCCAGATGCTGCGCCTGGGGGCTGCGCGAATAGACGTTGGGGGTCACATCTTCATCGTAATGATGCGCCTTGCCGCGCCCGTTGCTGCTCACATCCAGCGTCCCATAGAGGTGCGCGCCGTCCGATTGTTCGCAGCCAAAGAAGGCCAGTTCGCGCCCGTGATGCGGGAAGCGGCGCATGCCCGCCCAGCGCCAATCTTTGGGGATGGTTGGCTTCATCTTGATGCTGTCTGGCTCGATGCGGACGCCGCAAATGCCCTGAATGGCTGCCAGCACAAAGCGCGGCGGCTCCCACGGCGAAAGGCGCATGCCCCGGTTGACCAGCGATTCGCCGTCCATCCACTCGCTGAACTCGCCGGGCACGGTCAGGTTTTTCTTGGGGTCGTGGGCGTAGTGCTCGAAGCTGGCGCGCAGCGCCTGCACCATCGACTCGGGGTGATAATCGCGCGCCGCGAAGGCATACCACCAGGCCACGCCCGGCCAGACGCCGCCCAGCAAGCCCCACTGCCGGTAGGGGTCATAGCTGGGACTCATGCGGCTGACGGTGCGAATGCCCGCCGTCGTCCAGAAGTCGGGGCTGTTCAGGCGGCTGATGATGCGGAAGCTGGTTTCTTTGGGTGCCACCTCGAACAGGACCGGATAGATTTCATCAGCCGTGACATCAGTGTGGATGTTGCCGTCCAGGTCGATGTTCAGGTAGTACAGCCCGTTTTCCGGGTTGAGCAGATGCGTATTGATGGCCGTAACAAGCGCTTCCCCTGCCTCGCTGAACTGCCGGGCGTCTTCGTGGCTTTCGGGCGTGCCTCTGGCTTCGCCCAGCCGCGCTGCGCTGCGCAGGGCAGCGGCGCATTCGGCGTTGACCTCGGTGACGGCCCCGTTCAGCGTGTAGTTGGGAATGATGTTGCGCCACCCGGCGATGCCATAGACCTCGACGCCGCGCACGTTGCAGATAATCAGGCCGTGCTTGCGCTCAGCCGGAATCACGTCCAGTTCGGCGTCGCGCGCCCGCAAGATGCACTGCCCGGCCTTCCACACTGCCGGATAGATGCGCTGAAGGAAGTCATGATCTCCGGTTGCCAGATAGTGATGCCACACGGCCCAGATGAAGAGCGGCGTGTTGTCGTTGATGTTGAAGCCATTATACGCCCGCTCGTCTGTTACCGCGTTATAGTATTCCACGATCAGGCCGTCTTCGCGCTGGCGCGCCGCCAGCGATTCCAGCAGAGCGCGCGAAAACTGCGGCAGCAGGAAGTCGCAGCCTGCCGAAAACCAGCAGGCGTCGCGCCCCACCACGGCGGATGAGCGGCTGGGGTCGTTGGTGAAGGCGGGGCCGGTGGGATAGTTCGCCATGACGCGCAGCATATTGACCTTGGCCCAGGTGACGCCCAGATTGATTTGCGGGTCGGGCGTCATGACCTGTGAAACGCTCGCCATGTGGTTATAATATTCGACGGTTTTTCTGAGCGCCTGCTGATAGTCCCAGGCGTCCTGGAAGATGTGCCTGGCCTTCGCCTCGCCCTCGTGGGAAAAGACAGTGATGAACGCCAACTGCGTGCTTTCCCCTGGCTGAAGCTCCACATCCACCTGCAACGCGCCCAAAATCGCGCCGCTGGCCGAGGTGTCGTTGCGCAGCGGGCGCACATTGGTCGTTTCATAAACCTGGCGATCATCGAAGCCGGTTTCCCAGCGCGCCACGCGGGTCTGGGCGCTGGCGACGCCAAAGAGGCGCACCCAATCAGGGCGGCTCTCGCTGTGGGCAACGAGCGTACCCTGGCCGAGCGATGAGTCGTAGTCGCCGCGCAGGTCGCCAGCAGTTGCCCCTTGAAACTGGATGTGCCCATAGACGCGCACCTGAGCGGTGAGCGCCCCATCGTTGCGCAGCCGCACGGCTTGATACACAATGGGCGCTTCCATTTCTGGATACTGCCGCGAGTGGTCGGGCGGCGCAATGTTGGGCACGAAGACGGTTTCTTCGATGGAGATGTTGCCCGGGCATTCGTACTGATGGCGCTGATAGGCCGGGTGGATTTCCATCACGCCTGGAGCCTGGCTATAAAGCTGGATTTGCCCTTCCCCCTGCCCCTGCTCCCTGGCGGCGGGCGTGCCGCCGTCCTGCTGCGGACGATAGAAGCGCGAAAGAGGCCGCCCGATGCCGCTGTAGCGCAGGCAAATGGCTCCCGTCACATGCTGGCCGATGAAGGTGCTGAACAGGTTTTCAATGTCGCCGGTGCCTTTGGTGGTCACCCAGCAACTGCTGTTCCCGAAGCTGGACCCCATCTCCAGCCCCGTGTCGGGGACGACGTACGAGGGCAGTTCATCGATATGTCTGGCTTTGGAACGTACAGCCTGGACCCCTAGCCCGGCTTCGGGAGTCGGCGGGGGCATGGTCATCGATTCCATCAATGTTTCCTTCTTGCAAGATAGAGAAACGATATCGTCGCGCTCCCGCAAGTATAAAGCGCTGGGTGCGCTTGCGGCCCTGTGCGCCGGGCGAGACTTTGGGGTGAGTCTTGACCTCGCCTCCAGGGGAGGGCCAGACCTCGCCGAAAGGATAGGCGCGCGCTTTCCCTCTGGTGGGAGGATGAAACTGGCGCGAAGAACTCTCTTTCGGGCGGAGGGCATCAGCACGTTCTGGCCTTATCCTTTTGGATAACCGGGGTGAATGGCGCGCCTTTGAGGCGGCCAGCGTGTCCCCGGTGAGCGGTAGAGATGCGACAAGCAAGACAGAACTGAAAGGAGTTTCTGCTATGTCTCGCCCGATGCCCACCCCGGAGTCTTCGCAGCCTCCTGCCTACAATCGCCGTCCTCCTCTGGTGACTTTTGCTGCTATGATGCTAATTCTGCTCTTTGGTCTGCAAGCTGTGGTGGCAATTCTGGAGTTCGTTCGGGGCACGTGGCTGCTGTTTTCCCCTGTAAGTGTGCCAGGTGGATACTTATGGATTTGGGGCATTGTCGATGTTTTCATTGCCCTGATTCCGCTCTATGCCGCTTATGACATCCTCAGGGGCGGCGAGGTTGGCCGGATTATTGGTCTGGTCATCGCCATCGTCAGCGCCATTCGCTGGTTCTTCTATCTGCCGCTGGCTCCCATCGCTGCCCTGATTATCATCGGCATCGATGTCGTCATCATCTACGCGCTGGTGGCGCATTCAGAGTATTTCGAGTCGCGCCGTATGGGCACACCGTTCTAGTCTCTCTGTTTCTCCCATCCTAGCCATGGCCGCGCTGGGCACAAAACTTGGAAGAAAAGGCGTGCCGCTGACGCTTTTCTCATCGGCGCCTTTGCCTGGTGGCTTGGGCCGATCTACTGGCTATTCGTCGCTTTGGGGCTTGCCTGCTAGCATGCTGGCCCTGAACCATGGCTTTCTGGTTGGGTAGAAAACTATGATCGTTGCCCCGCTTCCCGCGCGGCCTTCGTCTCTGCGTGGGTATCGCCGCTCTGTGGTGTTCCTCAGCACACAGATCAGTCTGCTGGGGGTGCTGTCTTCGGTTGGGTTGGTGGTGGCGCTGCATTTCTTGCGCCCCGACCTGAACCCGACGCGCCGCTTCATCAGCGATTATGCTATCGGTCCGCATGGCATGCTGATGAATCTGGCATTTTGGGCCTGTGGGCTGGGGATGCTGGCGCTGGTGGTGGGCCTCTATTTTGGTGTTGCGCAGGAGGGCCGGTCCTGGGCAGGTCTGGCGCTGCTGACTGTTTCGGGCGTGTGCATCCTCGTGGCGACACTGTTCCACGACGCCCCGCAAGCCTCCCCGGCGATTGTGCTGGATACTGTACATGATTCGATTGTGCAGATCAGCCTCTTCAGCCTGGCGTTAGCTGCCCTGACCTGGTCCATTCGTTTCCGGCGCGATAAAACCTGGCGCGTGTTTGCGCGCCTGGCGCTGCCGATGGCACTGATGATGCTGTTGGCGCTCCTGGGCTTCATCCTGACGCCCACGCGCTTTTTGGGGTTGTCGGAAAGGATATTGCTGGGCCTGTATCTGGTCTGGGTGTGCGGTGTGCTCGTCAAGCTGGAATCGCTGGTGCCCTTGCCGGAAATCCGCCTGCGCCGCCTGGAGTTTTCGACGGGCGAGCTTGCCGCAAGCTGGCACTCACCTGAAGGACAGGCACCATCCTCCCCCTGAGACGAGTGCAAGACCCTCCTGAAAAACTCTCCAGGGGTCTGAAGTGACTCGTGCCCCCCAGGGTTTACAGTGTGTCTATGCGTAGATGCGCAGACGTCAACATCTGGTGCGGCCTCAACGCGCACCGGATGGACGCGGCGATGACCGGATGACCTGGGTAGGAGGTTGAGCATGCCGGACTGGCTGGTGCTGGCGCTGGCTCTGGGAGTCTGGCCGGTGCTTCTGGTGCTGGCGGTGTATTTCATCGTCAGAGGCAACGTCTATTCGTGGAATGGCGACCAGGAAACCGCTGGCATTACCTCGGCGGCCCAGGAGCGTTCGACGCTGCTGCTCAAGGAGGTGCTGGAAAAGCACGAGTATGAGCAGTTGACCCAGCGGGGCTATCTGGACATTAACAGCCCCAGCAACCCCCAGCGTATCTATCGCGTTCGGCGCAATGGCGGGCTGGTGAGCGTCTATGAGCAGGGCAAGGCGATTCAAGAGGTCTGTGTGCAATCGACAGAGCCACTGCCCCGCGATGATGTGGTGCTGCTGCACAAATTGATGATTCAAGCGAACGAACAAGAGTATCTGGCGCGGGCGAATCAATTTCCGCCGCTTTTTCCGCGCCAGCGCTACAGCCCATAATCTTTTCTTATCTGGTTGGTTTATGACGGAAAAACCAGCGCAGCTTCAATGAGCCGCCAGCCAATTCGCGGCGGCTGCGACCCCAGCGTAGGAGAACGGAGCAGAACCGTGCGTAAGGTGCTTATTGTTGACAGCGACGAAGGAATCTGCGAGTTTCTGACTGCTCTGTTGACTGAAGAAGGCTTTCAGGTGAGCGCGGCCTGTGACAATCTAAAGGCGCTCGAACAACTCCAGCGAGAAGAAGGCGCTGTCGTTCTGCTCGATTTGGGGCGGCCTCATGGCGGCCAAAATATTCATGCCTGGCTTCAGGCGGTACATCAGTTGTCGCGTCATCAGGTCATTGCCATGTCGGCCTCGACGCCACTGGCGGTTGGCTATCAACTGCTTGGCGAAAGTCTGATTACCGCCTTCCTGCCAAAGCCCTTTGATGTGGATGAAGTGCTAGCGGCAGTGCAGCAGGTGGCTACTTGACCAGCTTGTGCTGCATCGCCAGAATGACGACCTCGGTTCGACTGGATGCCCCCAGCTTCGAGCGAATGCTGCTGATATGAAATTTCACCGTGGCCGGACTAATCACCAGCCGCTCGGCCACTTGCTGGTTGGATAAGCCCTCGACCAGCAGCGCCAGGACCTCCCTTTCGCGTTCGGTCAAATCGTGCCCGATTTTCGGCGCTTGCGTGGCGTTCTGCACCAGCGCCTGGCCCGCGGCTGGGGCCAGCGTGGCCTGGCCGTGCGCGGCCAGGCGCACCGCCCGCGCCAACTCGTCGATGGACACGTCTTTCAGCAGATAGCCAATCGCCCCCGCTTGCAATGCTTCTTGTACCAGGCTGCCCTCTTGAAAGCTGGTCAGGGCCAGCACATGCAACCGGGGGAACGCTTCGCGCAGGGTGCGTGTGGTTTCGACCCCGTTGATGCCGGGCATCGCCAAATCCATCAGCACGACATCCGGCTGCACCTCGGCGCAGAGGTCGATGCTTTCCTGGCCGGAGCCAGCTTCGCCCACCACCTCTATATCGTTGAATGCCAGCAACGAGAAGCGAATGCCATTGCGCACGACCGGATGGTCATCGACGATCATGACCTGAATAAGTCCTGATTCAGACATCATTTCACCCTTCCCGCAGACAAAGACCACGTGATTACGACCTCGCTGCCATGCCCTGGCTGGCTGGTAAGCGCGCAGGTGGCCCCAACGCTTTGCGCGCGCTCGCGCATGATGTTCACGCCGAGTTGATCTGGCCTGATGGCGCTGAGATCAAAGCCGCGTCCATCATCGCGAATGCGCAGCGTCATGGTTTCCCCCTGCCCGCGCAGTTCCACCAGAACATGGCTTGCTTTTGCATGTTTGACAATATTATTGAGCGCTTCTTGCGCCACCCGATAGAAGGCAATTTGTACCGAAGCGGGTAAGGTTCGGTCACCTTCAGCCGTGAAGGTGATGGCAAGTTGTGTCTGGCTGGCTAAAGTGTCGGTCAATTGCTTGAGGAGTTCGCCTAATTGTTTTTCGGTGATGGCCGTGGGACGCAGTTCCAGCAGCAGCGTGCGCATTTCGGCCAGCGCGCCCTGAATCAAACGATGCAGCTCGGCCAGGCCGCGCAAGCCCTCTTCCGGGCGGCGCTCCCAGACGCGCGGCAGCGCCTCGGCCATGAGCTTGGCGGAAAAGATAGTCTGGGTGACGGCATCGTGCAGGTCGCGGGCCAGGCGGCTGCGTTCCTCGCTGATGGCGGCCTGCTTCACCTGTTCCCTGAGGCGCGCGTTTTCGATGGCAAGCGCCGCCTGTTCGCTGAACAAGACGACCAGTTCGGCATCTTCCTCTGAAAACTCACGCGGCGCGCGGTAGTACAGGCGCAGGCGGCCATAAATCTCATCTTTGATGAGGATGGGCACGGCGAGCAGCGCGCGATACTCATCGGCTGGCGGGGCCAGCAAGATGAGGTCTTGCACCTCCAGGCTGGGGTCGTCCACGCTGGGGTCAACCGCCGCTGTATCGGGGATGCTGACCGGCCAGGGGGTGAGTAGGACGCGCTTGGCGGCACGCTGCCCGGCGGCATGCCTGGCGTTGGAAAGATAGCAGCGGGATAAGCCCCGCGCAGCCTGCACAATGACTTCGCCGGTGCCGGGGGCCGCGTAATAAACAGCCGCCGCCTGGCTGCCCAGCAGAATCCTGGCCTGGGCAACGATATAATTCAACACTTCGTCCAGCGGGCGATTGGAGTTGAGGATGGTTAAAATATCGCGCAGCCCTTCGGCGATTTGCCGCCGCCGATCTGCTTCTTGCCGCCGTTTCTCTGCCTTGCGTTCGGCGGTTTCGGCCTCTTGCTGGGCGGATTCGGCAACATCGATAGCCTCGCGCAAGGCTTGCTCTACCCAGGTGCGTTCGGAGATGTCTTCGTGCGCGATGAGGAATCTGGAGCCATCGGCAGGCAAGCTGGTCACGCGGCCCACAAACCAGCGCTGCCCTGCGGGCGCGTGGCTGGCATAGCGCAGCGAAAACTCCGCGCGCTCGCCGCGCATCACGGCGCGCATGCCTGCGGCGAACGCCTGCGCGTCTGGAGCGGCGGGACCGGTGACCTCCTGACACCATCGCAGGTAGTTTGTGCCTTCAGCAAGGTTGGCCGGGACCAGTGGGTTGGCGTCTGTGAGGCTGCGCCAGGCCCGGTTGACCAGGAGCATCGCGCCTGTTCCATCCAAAACACAGATTTGCTGGGGCAGGGCGTCAACGATGGCGCGGGCAAACCAGTCTGCATGGCTGCTGGTTTCTTCCGCCTGCTGACGCGCTGGCCGATGAGTTTCACGGGGCTGAAAGGAGGGTGAGGGGTAGAAGAGATCGCTTGGCACAGGCATTGAATCCTCAAGAACAGTAGATAAAGCAGTGCAGTGAAGGATAGTTTTTGCCTGGTAATGCTGCAAGTTGCGTACAAAGGCTGGTGCATCGCGCGCTGAAGCTGATCGTTCAGCGCGCTTGCCAGATGTGCACGGTCTGATCTGCGCTGCCGGAAGCCACCCGCCGCCCGTCAGGAGACCAGGCGACCACCAATACTTTTTGGATATGGCCGCGATAGACCATAAGCAGCCTGCCAGATGGCTCCTCTTTCAGAATGACCAGGCCGTCTTCGTTGCCCGAAGCCAGGCGTTCGCCGTCAGCCGACCAGGCTGAGGCGCGTGCCGGGGCATCGGGGTTGTGAGACCTGAGCACATTCGCGCCACTGACCGCATCCCAGCGCTGCACGCTCTGGTCGCGGCCCACGGTGGTGATGCGCTTCTTATCCGGTGCCCACATAATGACTTCGACCAGACTGCGATGACCTTTGTAGATAAAGGGCTTGACCTGTTGCAGCGGCTTCCAGACATGCACGGTGAGATCGGTACTTGCCGAAGCCAGATAGCTGCTGTCCGCTGACCAGGCCAGCGCGGTGATGGCCTGGGTGTGGCCGGTGTAGGTGAACCTGGTTTGCCCGGTCGATGGATTCCAGATTTGCACCAAGCCATCATCGCTGCCGGAGGCCACGAACTTTTTATCGGGCGACCAGGCTAGCGCGGTGATGCCTGCCGTGTGCCCTTGATAGCGCAGCAGGCGGCTACTAGTGGTGGCCTCCCAGACGTGTACACTGCAATCCCACGAGCCAGATGCCACGCGCCCCCCGCCTGGCGACCAGGCCAGCGCGGTCACCGCGCTGGTGTGCTCGCGGTAAGTGAGCAGGGTTGTGCCCACGGCAAGCTTTTCTTCCGCTGGTGGGTGTTTTCCACCTGAGCGGCCAGGGTGATACGTTTCTGGTGGAGCGGGCGCGGTGGGCGATGTCTCTGGATGCGGCGGCGTTTCCTGCTGGGGCGTGCTGCGCTCGCGCACCTTTTCTGCCAGGCGCTCTTGTGGGGATTTGCTGGGCTGTGCCGCAAGCAGTTGCTCCGGCGTGAGGCCCGCCAGGTCATCGGGCCGCGAGCGGTCCAGGTGATTAGGCAGCAGGTCTGGCGTGACTTTTGGCTGCGTTTGCGGCAGGGTCAGCCGCTGTGGGGAGCGCGACGGCCTGGGCTTGATGGCTTGTTCCAGCGCGTTGGCGAACTCCAGCACAGACTCGAAGCGCTCCTCTGGCTTTTTCGCCAGCGCGCGCAGCACCACTTGCTCGACAGCCGGGGAGATGTGGGGCGCTTTGTCGCGCAGCGAGGGCGGCTCATGCATCAAATGCTGGGCAACGATGTCGCGCACCGTCCCTTGAAACGGCCAGGCCCCGGTGAGCCATTCAAACACGACGACCCCCAGCGAATATTGATCGCTGGGCGGGCAGGGTCGGCCTTCGATCTGCTCGGGGGCCATATAGGCGACGGTGCCCGCCACCTCAGAGCGCGGCTGGGTGTGGGAACGCTGGGTGCCAACGGCCAGGCCAAAATCGCTGAGCAGCACCTCCACATGGCGGCCAAGCAAGAGATTGCCCGGCTTGATGTCGCGGTGAATCAGGTGTTCCTGGTGGGCATAGTGCAGCGCATTGGCGACATCCTTGACGTAGCCCAGGACTGTTGCAGGGGAAAGCTGCTCACCTGCGGGGTGAACGTCGCGCAGCGTGCCGTTGGGGGCATAGTCCATCACCAGAAATGGGATGCCGTGCTCGATGCTGCTGTCCAGGATGCGCACGATGTGGGGATGAATCAGCCGGGCCATGACCTGCGCTTCGCTGAGGAAGGCATGGCGGTCCTCTTCGGTGAGGAACAGCGGAAAGATTTTGATGGCCGATTCGGTTTTCAGGTAGCGATGCTGGCCGAGATAGACCTCGGCATAGCCGCCCTTGCCGAGCAGCCGCAGCAGATGATAATTGCCAAGCCGTTGGCCCACGCGGTCAGCCATTGCCCACCTCCCCAGTCCGAGGCAGTGGGCGCAAGGCAGCTATGTGAGAGATAACCAGAATGCCGGACGTATACAGCAGAAATGCCACAACTACCCGATCCTAAACTACCGCATCATGCTGAAAGTATGATTCTCCCTATTGCTGCTTGAAAAAGGGTCGATTGCTATCAAGATTTCTCAACCGCTGGAATTATATACAAGACAAGGGAACGTATCAAGAGGTTTGTTGCTGAATTTGTTCCAACACTTCCAGAGCTTCATAGAGCCAGTGGACATAGGTCTGTTCAAACGCAATGGCAAAGCGGGCGATTAACGCAAAGTACGGGTCTTCCTGGCTTTCCTGCGCGTAGGGGTTGGGGCGCTTCTTCCCAGGCTGAAACGCCTCGCGCGTTGGCCGAAAAAGGGCATTCTGTCGATAAGCCAGCAGGCGCATTTCATGTTCGATGATGCTGCTGCGCACGTGCTGGGCCAGATCATCAGGAGCAGCAAACGCGCCATACAGCACTTTCAGCAGCAGTTCATCGCGCAGTTGAAAAACGTCTGGTGGCTGCGCTTGCCACTGGCGCAGCGCCTTCTTGCCTTCTTCGGTGATCGAGTAGATTTTCCGGTCTGGCCGCGATTCCTGCTCCTGGCGCTGCATATCGACCCAGCCCAGCGCTTGCATGCGACGCAGTTCTTTATAGATTTGGCTCTGCGCGGCTCCCCACATGGGGGCAAGTGTGTGATCGAAGAGGTGCTTTAAGTCATAGCCAGAAAGCGGCCCCCACAACGCCAGCAAGCCCAACGTGCCATAGGTGATCGGATACGCCTCAATTTGTTCCATTGCTGTGCCTCTCACTGCATCTCTTCTCTTTTGCTGCTCTCAAAACGGATATGCCACAGCGTTATATGTCTTCATATCACATCTCCTCTTGTCAGAGGTGGGTAAGAGGACTATAATCAAGATAGGTATATGACTTCACGTTATATAACATGATGGTATAAGCGTTCACACTGTACAAGAAAGAGGCATTCCTCATGGGAGAGATTACGATTAAAGCAGCAGCCACGCTGGATGCCAGGCCCGAAGATGTCTATGCCACGATTGCGGATTATCACGAAGGGCACCCGAGCATTCTGCCCAAAGACAACCTGTATGATTTGCAGGTGGAGCAGGGCGGCTATGGCGCGGGCACTGTCATCCACTTCAAGTCGCGCGTGCTGGGTATGGAGCGATCTTTTCATCACCGCGTGAGCGAGCCAGAACCCGGTAGGGTGCTGGTAGAGCAGGACGTTGATCCCAACGCGGCGCAGCCAGTGACGACGACATTTACAGTGACGCCTGTGGCGGAAGGGCGCAAGTCGCATGTCGAGATTGCCTCGCTGATGCAGCTTAGCCCTGGCGTGCAGGGGTGGTTCGAGCGCGTTCTTGTTCCCAGAGTCACTGTGCCGGTGTATAGCAAAGAACTGAAGCTGCTGGAGGCCAGTGCCCAACGCCGAGGCAACGCGCTCACCCAGACGGACCGCGCCACTTCCTGATAAGCGCGCTGTTATTGCGCTGCCGAGAGCACAATGGCCGAAGGATGGTCTGGGTCGTGGTAGATGGATTGGTCGGCTGCGATGAGCTTGGTAGCTGTGCCCAGCGGTTCGCCGCTGCCTGTGTTGCGGGCATAGCGTGGGTGCGCGCCGCTGGACACCTGCACGCGCAGGCGATGGCCGCGCTTGAAGTGATGCGCGGTGGGCCAGAGGTCGAACGCGAGATGCAGCATGCCATCGGTGGCTGGCGCTGGCTGGCCTGGGCGCACACGCAGCAGGGCATCGCAGACGTTCATCGATTTACCGCTCGGTTCTACGTCGCAGAGGCGCACAAAAAAGTCGGTATGTTCCAGGCTGGAGCGCACATAGAGATCGGCTTGCACGGGGCCGATGACTTCCAGGGCGTTTTCCAACGGCGCGCTGGTATAGGTGAGGACATCGGGCCGCGCCTCTAGCTGGCGGTTGTCGGTGGGCATGGATTTGCCCGAGAGGTGCGGTCCGGCCAGCGACGGCGTGGGGTCGGCGGGGTCATAGCGATAGTGGTCTGGCTCGGACGCGCCAGGCAGATCAGGGGCCAGCCCTTTGTCGTGCTGGAAATAGAAGCGCTGCGGCTGGGCGTCGGGTGGAGGCCAGTCGGGAAGGCTGCGCCATTCGTCCGCGCCGGTGACGAAGACGCGCACCGGCCACTTACTCAGTTGACTATGGTCGCCAAGGAGGTGGGCGTTGAACCAGGCCAGCGACTCCTGCACGGAGCCGGTCATCAGAGCAAATGACGAATGCGCCCAGGGACCAATGGTGAGATAGGGCTGTTTGCCTGCCTCACGCAGCAGGCGATAGTCGCGGACCTGCCAGGGCAAGAAGATGTCGTACCAGCCGCCCCTGAGGAAGATGGGCGTTGAAACTTCCGGCACAGTCGGTTCGAAGTTGCGCCGCTGCCAGTAGTTGCTGTTGGCCTCGGTGTTTTCCAGCCAATCCTGCAAGAAGTTGTGCTGCCCGGTGGCTAGTTCGTCCAGGTCGCGCAGGGGCAGATGGGCAAAGAGTGCTGGCAGCTTGCGCTGCATTTCCCGCTGGCGGCGCAATTGCCCAGGCTGCTCCTGGGTAGACATCATCGTTGTCCAGAAGAGGGCGTTAAAGAGGCCAAAGGAGCCACCGGCATAGGTGCGGTTGTGGAAGTTGCTGGTGCTGACCTGAATTGCCATTGCTTGCACGTCTGCGCCCGCGTCTTTGGCGATGGCCCATTGCGTATAGCCAAGGTAGCTGGGGCCATTCGTTCCCAGCTTGCCGGAAAACCAGGGCTGCTGTTTGAGCCAGGCAATGGTCGCCAGGCCGTCGTCGTGCTCGTGCCCGTAGGGGTCGAAGTCGCCGCCAGAGCCAGACGTGCCGCGCGTGCTCTGGATGAGCACTTGATAGCCGCGCTCGGCAAATATGCGCCCATAGAGCAACCCGAAGAAGCCCGCTCGCCCGTAGGGACAGCGTACCAGGATGGTTGGCAGGCTTTCGCCCCCACGCGGCATATAATGGTCCGCCAGCAGCACGACGCCATCGGGCATGGGCACCTTCAAATCGCGTTCGACGGTGACGGCGTGCGTGTTGGCCGGGGGCAATTTAGCAAACGTGCCAACGAGACGACTTATGAGGGTCATAGCGCTGCTCCTGTTTCAAGCGTCTGGGCGGTTCATGCTCTGCCTGCAAACAAATCTCCTGCGCCAATCGTCTCAACAGTAGAAGGTGGCGGAGCTTTGCCAGAGAGCATACACATAGTATAAGGAACCCGCTCAGGAAGGTCAACCAGGCAACAGGTGTAAACTTTTTGTAGGAGCAAGGCTGTGAAGGAACAAGCATCGCAGCTCTGGGGATGGATACGGCATCATCGGGGGTGGTCGCTCATCATCCTGATTGTGCTGCTGGCGGGTATGGGATTCGGGACATTCTGGACGGTTAACCTGGCGCGCTTTGGGCTGCCGCCGCCCATAGGCCAGGACTGTGGGAGCATTATCCACAGAGAAGCTCCCCCTGAATCAACCACACGCGCCGACGCCAACCTTCAGCCTTTAGCGTGCTTCTGGCAAGCGTATCAAAACTGCCAGGCGGCAACGATCAGCCAGACATACATGGGCACCGATGCCGGATATACCGACACCTTAACGATTGAGCGGTGGGGCAATCATTGCGCCATGTACGGGCAGCATCAGTGGCAGGTCAATACGAACAGTGGCACCGATACGTTCCTGTGCAACCAACTCAGCAAGGCAGGAGATTCGTTACAGGTTTCTGACTGCGACGGCCTGGCGTCGTTTACCCTGGACCCACGCGATATTATCACTGAATCCTATCTCTGTGGCATCGTGGGTGGCTCGCATCCTTATCGCCAGCCTCGGCAGGCGGAATTATGCTTCTATACTGCCTATCAGCAGTGTCGGGTTGGCATGATCAAGTATGATGCTGTGGCGGCAAATGGGGATGAAGTGGAGCGGGACTTTTACATTGATAATCATTGCGGAATCGCGTACTGGCGGGGTATCGCCTCCCAACCCGAGTCGAATCTAGCGGCCTGTGCCAGCCTGGCGATGCGCGCTGATGGGCTGCATTTCTCGCAGTGCGGCACGGATGGCGATGTGTTTGTGCCCCTGGTCCCATCTTCGACATGAGGCGCTTCATGTTGGGGCTTTTACGGACAGAGCGGGCGTGCCACCACTCCCGGCAAGGGATGGCGGCACGCCCTTAAATCTGCTTCGCTGATTAGCGGCCCTGGAACTGCGCCTGGCGCTTTTCGACGTAGGCGGCAATGCCTTCCTTGGCGTCTTCGCTCTGGAAGAGGAGTTGCTGCAACTCGCGCTCGATTGCCAGGCTCTCGGAGAACGAAACTTCGGAGCCGGACTGCACCGAGCGCTTGATACGCCCGACGGCCTTGGAGGCTTTGTTGGGTGGGCAGAAGCTGCGCGCAAAGTCCATCACACGCTCCCAGTATCCTTCAGGCTCATAAATATAGTTCACCAGCCCCAATTCCTGCGCGTCCTCGAAGCTGATGAGCTTGCCTTCGATCATCAACTCGATGGCCTTGTTCTTGGGCAGCGCTCGCGCCAGCCGCTGCGTGCCGCCGGTGCCGGGCAAGACGCCCAGGTTCACCTCTGGCAGGCCAACCTTGCCGCCGCCGCGCCGCGCAATGCGAATATCACAGGCCAGGGCGATTTCCAGGCCGCCGCCAACCGTGTGGCCGCCCAGCGCCGCGATGACCAGCTTGGGCGTTTGCTCCAGGCGGGTGAGGGTTTCGTTGGCGTGCAGGCAGAAATAATACTTGAAGGTGGGCGTGACGGAGTTGAGCATGCTGATTTCCGCGCCCGCGCTGAAGAACTTCTCGCCGGAACCACGCAGCAAGATGACATGGACGCTTTCATCGAAGCGCGCCTGCAAGATGGCCGCGTCAAGCTGGCTCATCATCTCATAGCTGTAGGTGTTGGCCGGGGGATTGGTCAGTTCGATGATGCCGATGCCTTCGGCGACGCTGTAGTTGACCAGGGTTCGTTCTGCCGTTGTACTCATGGTTTCTCTTCCTTTCAAGAGGAGCGACGCTGCTTATCTCTAGTGTGCCAAAAGGGTTGTCAACGCCCGGCGCGTATAGGATTTTATCATGCGGCGGCGCAGGGCAATCGTGCCGGGGGTGTTGTCCATCGGATGGGCCAGCCGATAGGCGCTGTCGGCGGCGCTTTCGATCAGTTCCGGCGTCCAGCGCTGTCCGCGCAGCATGGCCTCGACCTCTGGCAGCGGCTGCGGTTGGGTGTCGACTGCCTGAAGGACCAGCCGCACATCGGCGCAGGTGTCGCCATCGAAGCGCGCAGCAGCGGCCACGCTGGCAATGGGGAAGTCGAACGCGCCGCGCACGCGATACTTTTCATAGACCGAGCGCCAGCCCGCGCTAGCGGCTGGCAGGTAGATGTCGGTGAGGACTTCGCCGTCGTGCAGGCGCACCGGATGGATGCCATCGTCGTGATAGAGTTCGGCGACGGGCGCAATGCGATCACCAGCGCGCGAGGCGATGCGTACCGTCGCGCCAAAGGCGATGAGGACTGGCGCGGTGTCGCACGACGAGACGGCATAGCAGCCCTGGCCGTTGGGGGCAACACGGCAAATGTCGGCGTCTTTCTTCAGGCAGCCATCGCGGGCCTTGCGCCAGAACGCCGACTGATTGTAATAGTTGCAGCGGGTATCCAGGCAGAGGTTGCCCCCTATCGTGCCCATCTGGCGAAGCTGCGGCGTGGAGACGCTTTCCGCCGCCTGGGCCAGCGCCGGATAATAGGTGTGGACGAGCGGCGAATGGGCAATGTCGCTCAGCGTGACGCCCGCGCCGATGCGCAGGCCATGCTCCGGGCTGAAGGCAATGCCGCGCAGGTCGGCGATGGCGCGCAGCCCAACCACGACCTGCGGCGTGAAGACGCGGTGCTTCATGTTGGGCAGCACATCGGTGCCGCCAGCCATGAGCATGGCCTGCGCCTCCGGGTCTTTATCGACGCTGCCCTCGAACTCGCCCAGCCAGCCCAGCGCCTCTTCCACCGTCCGCGCCGAGCGATACTCAAACTTGGGTAGTCGCATCATCGCCGCATCACCCCCTTCTTACTTCTTTCTTCGTACATGCTGCGCCTCACACTGGCATGGGCACCTGCGGCTGCGGGCGCTGGCTGTTGGCTTTCTGGCGCTGCTGCGCCTTCAGTGCCTGGGCGATCTTGTCGGGCGTGATGGGTGTGCTATCGACACGCGCGCCGATGGCATGATAGACCGCGTTGGCAATGGCCGGAATGATGGGGTTGAGCGGGCCTTCGCCCGCCTCTTTCGCGCCATACGGGCCTTCCAGGTCGTGCGTCTCGACGTGCATCGCCGTGATTTCGGGTGTATCGTAGATGGTCGGCAGCTTATATTCCAGCAGCGAGGGAATCTTATGCAGCCCCTTGCGGAAGACCTGTTCTTCCAGGACGGCTTCGCCAAAGCCCATATAGGCGCTGCCCTCGATCTGCCCTTCCACCAGCGTGGGATTGAGCGCGCGCCCGCAGTCGTGGGCCACCCACAGCTTCTCGACCTTGATGTCGTAGGTTTCGGGGTCCACCTGCACTTCGGCCACGCAGGCGGTATAGCTGTACGCAGGCGAGATGCCCACGCCCGACCCTTTGAACTCGCCGCCGAGCTTAGGCGGCTTGTACGAGCCAACGGCGCTGAGCGTGCCGTGTGTTGATTCGGCCTGGACGGCGGCATCGGCAAAGGAGACGCGCTTTTCGGGGTCGTCCAGGCTGAAGATGCTGCGCTCGGCGGCGCTCAGGCGATCAGCGGGGACTTGCAGCAGTTCGCTGGCGGCCTCCAGCAGCAGCGCGCGCAGCTTCAGCGCGGCCTGGCGCGCCGCGTTGCCCGCCATGAAGGTGACGCGCGACGAGTAGCTGCCCAGGTCCACCGGCGTCAGGTCGGTATCGCCGGTATAGACGCGAATATCCGAGAGCGTGATGCCAAGCTCTTCGGCGACGACCATTGCCAGCATCGTATCGGACCCCTGGCCGATATCGGAGGAGCCGCACATCACGGCCACGCCGCCGCCGCGATCAATATTGACGATGACGCCGGAATGGGGCATGTCGTTCCAGTAGATGGCCTTCCCCGCGCCGGTGACGTAGGAACTGATGGCGACGCCCAGCCCGTGCCCTGTGGGCATCTGCTGGCGGCGCGCCTTCCAGTCCGAAGCGGCCACAACTTTATCGACGCATTCGACCAGGCCGCAAGTGGTGACGCGCAGGCCGTTGACCGTCGCAGAATATGGCTCGATGGCAATCTGCTGGCGATAAGCCGCCGGGTCGAGGCCAAGCTGCTCGGCGATCTTATCAAGCTGGCACTCGAAGGCATAGCGCGGCTGCGTCGAGCCATGACCGCGCTTGGGGCCGCAGGCGGGCTTATTGGTGTAGAGGCGCATGCCATCGAACTTGTAGCGCGGAATCTTGTAGGTGACGGTGAGCAGCGCGCCGGTATAATAGACGGTGGCGAGGCCATAGCTGGCATACGCGCCGCCGTCCAGAAACGTTTGCAGATGCACGGCGGTGATCGTGCCATCCTGCTTGACGCCCGTCTTCAAGATCATCTTGACCGGATGCCGCCCGCGATGGCAATAGAAGACCTCTTCGCGGCTGAGCGTGAACTTGATGGGCCGCCCGTGCCGTTTGGCGAACAGGGCTGCCGCAAAGTCGTGCGCGAACGGCTCGCACTTGCCGCCGAAGCCGCCGCCAACCGGCGGCACGATGATGCGCAGGTGGCTGCGCGGAATCTCCAGCACTTTGGCGACTTCGCGGTGGACATAGTGCGGCGTTTGCGTCGAGGTCCAGAGGGTGACTTTGCCGTCGGCGTTGCAGTCGGCCACGCAGGAATGTTCTTCCATCGGCGCATGCGTCGTGCCCTCGAAGAAGAAGGTATCTTCGCGGACCAGATCGGCTTCCTCGAAGCCTTCTTGCACGTTGCCGAAGTCCAGATGGACCTCTTTCATGATGTTGCCGCGCTTGGTTTCTTCATGCAGCTTGATCTCTTCGCGGGCCAGCGCCTCTTCAATCGAAAGGATGGCCGGGAGCGGCTGATAGTCTACGTCGATCAGGTCAAGCGCCTCTTCGGCGGTCTCTTCGTCCACGGCGCAGACGGCGGCCACCGGCTCGCCCACGTAGCGCACGCGGTCCAGAGCAAACGGCGTTTCGTCCTGCGTGGTGGGCATGATACCATAGAAATTGGGGAGATCGGCGCCCGTGATCACGTCGAGCACGCCCGGCAGGGCACGCGCTCGCGTGGTATCCAGCCGGGTAATCAGCGCGTGGGGGTGCGGGCTGCGCAGGATGCGCCCGAAGGCCAGGCGCGGCAGCTTCAGGTCGTCGGCGTAGCGGGCCGCGCCGGTCACTTTGGCGTAGCTATCGATCTTGGGAAGCGATTTACCAATCAAGCTAGTCTCCCTTCCAGAAGCGCTCGAACCAATCCAGCGCCAGCTTCCACTGGAAATAGCGATGGTGCGGCGCGGCAGTTCCTGCAATCACATGGCTGGCGTTGGGGAAGCGAATTAGCTCCACCGTTTGCCGCCGCACGCGCAGCGCGCTGAGCATCTGCTCGCCTTGCTCGATGGGGCAGCGGAAATCATCCTCTGCCTGGATGAGCAGCAGCGGCGTGGCGATATTTCCGACATAAGTAATAGGCGAATGTTTGCGATACAACTGCCAGCTTTCTTCGCTTTCCCAGAAGTTGCCAAACTTCGGCGGGAACCACAGCGCGCCGATGTCGCTGACGCCGTAAAAGCTGGTGAAGTTAGAAATGCCATTGACCGAAACGGCGGCGGCAAAGCGCGTCGTGTGGCCGACGACCCAGTTGGTCATGAAGCCGCCATACGAGATGCCAGTAACGCCCAGCCGCGCGGCGTCGATTTCGCCGCTCGCCAGCACGGCATCGACACCTGCCATCAGGTCGAGATAATCTTTCTCGCCCCAATCGGCGGCGCGGGCAAACTCCACGCCATAGCCGCCGCTGCCGCGCGGATTGATATAAAGCGAGGCATAGCCAGCCGAGGCCAGCGCTTGCGCCTGGAAGTAGAAGCTGTTGCCCCACGCGCCATTTGGTCCGCCGTGAATGTGCAGCACCAGCGGATAGGGGCGCGGCGCGTCAACAGGTTTGTAGAGCCAGCCCTCGATGCCCCAGTCGTCGGGGCCTTTGAACGTGATGCGTTCCGGCGCGAAGATGGTCACGGCATCCAGCAGGGCGCGATTGGTTTCGGTGACGAAGCGCAGCGCGCCGCCGCTGGTGGGCACAGCGCAGACCTCGTAGGGGTGGGTCGGTGTGGCGGCAAGGCAGACCAGCGTCTGGCCGTCGGCTGTGCCGGACAACCCTTCGATGTGCGCAGCATCGCTTGAGACGCGGCGGATTTCGCCGGATGCTGTGGAAAGCGCGAAGATGACGCCGCTGCCCTGGTCTTTGGCAATGAAATAGACGGTCTGGCCGTTGGGTGACCAGACGGGCGCGGTTGGCGACGGCCACATATAGTCGGGCTGAAGCCCGCCCAGCCCTCGGTCCAGCGCTTCGGAAAGATTACGTTGATCGCCTCCAGCACGCGAAACTATCCAGAGGTTGGCGTTGTGGTAAGCATATTTAGCCGAGTCGAGGTCAGCGTAAAAGGCGAGCGCCTGCCCATCCGGCGACCAGGCCGGGAAGGCAGCGCTGAGCGTGCCATCCGTCAGGCACGTCAGTTCGCCGCTCTCCACGTTCACTGTCCAGATGTCGGCGGCAAAAGTATGCTCGGCGTCTTCCTGGCGATTGGCGGCAAAGGCGATCAGCACGCCATCGGGCGACCAGGCCGCTTGCCCATCATCGTAATCGCCGCTGGTCAACTGGCGCGGCTCCGCTCCTGGCTCGTCTACCGCGATGACGAACAGGTGGGCGCGCCGGTCCAGAAAGGCGCGCCCATCGAAGCGCGTTTGCAGCGCGCGCTGGCGGCGCAGACGCGGGGCGCTCTTCTCCAGGTTGTCATGCGCCTTGAGCCAGTCCACTTCCTGGGGAACTTTCTGTTCGTCGGTTTCTGGCATGGAGGTATAGCACAGGCGCGTGCCATCGGGCGACCAGACCGGCGCGGTCGCGCCATCGGGCGCGGTGGTCAGGCGGCGCGCCTCGCCCCCGGCCACGTCCATCAGGAAAATCTGCGGCTTATTTTCGTGGCGCGTGGAGGTAAAGGCCAACCGCTTGCCATCGGGCGACCAGGCTGGCCCGGAGTCCTGCGCTTCGCCGCTGGTGAACTGGCGCGCGTGGCCGCCTGCCAGCGAAGCCAGCCAGATCGCCGAGCGAAGCGTGTCGTGTGTTTCATCGTAGCTGCCAACGACATAGGCCACGCTGGCGCCGTCTGGCGAGACCTGTGGCTCGCTCACCAACTTCAGCGACCAGAAATCTTCCAACGTCAGGGCGCGCTTTGCCATTACTAAGTCACCTTCCTGCTTATTGGGCGGTGGTCTCGATGGGCGAATCGTCGCGCATGCGGGCCGCCGCCAACTCAACGGCTTCGATGATCTTAGTATACCCTGTGCAGCGGCAGAGGTTTCCGGCCAGCGCGGCTTTGATTTCGTCGCGAGTGGGACTGGTGTTGCGCTCCAGCAGGGCCGCGCCGCTGATCAAAAAGCCGGGCGTGCAATAGCCGCACTGCGCCGCGCCGCGTTCGGCAAACGCCTGTTGCAACGGGTGCAGGTGGTTTTCACGCGCCAGTCCCTCAATCGTCGTGATCTCTGCGTCCTGCGCTTCCACGGCCAGCATCAGGCAGGAAAGGATGGGCGCGCCATTGACCAGCACGGTACACGCGCCGCAGTGCCCAAGCTCGCAGCCGTGCTTGGTTCCAGTCAGGTCAAGCTCCTCGCGCAGCACCTCCAGCAGCGTGTGATTTGGCGAGGCGGCGACCTGCGACGTTTCGCCGTTGATATGAAAGGTCATCAGTTGTTTTGGCATGGTTGGCTCTCTTTAGGCGTGGCGCAAATCGACGACGCGCCGCGCCTTGAGTTCAAAGCGTGGCAGCGTGCCGGATGGCACGGCGCGCACCGGCACGCGCAGACTCAGCCCCTGGCGCAGCGCCGTCTCGACACGCGGCACAAGCGCTTCCGGGCATTCCAGGTCTAGCGCAATCTCGTCAAGCTCGTCGGCTTTGGTAACGGTGATACGAAACTCCTCGATTTCGGGAAAGCCGCGCAGCACGTCTTCGATGCTGGATGGGTAGACGTTGACGCCGCGCACAATCAGCATGCCATCCAGTCGCCCCAGCACGCCGCCGGGCAAGGTCAGATAGGTGCGGCCACAGGCGCAGGTGGTTGACCCGCGCTGCACCAGATCGCCCGTGCGATAGCGAATGGCGGGCGTGCCCCAGCGTCCCAGGTTGGTAAGCACTAACTCGCCGCGCTCGCCCTCGGCAACGGGTTCGCCCGTCGCCGGGTCCAGAATCTCGGCGATGAACTCGGCTTCATTGACATGCACAGCATCATGATGCAGACAGGTGAAGCCATACGCGCCCATCTCGGTCATGCCGAGATGATCGTAGGTTTGCGCCCCCCAGGCGCTTTCGATGCGGCGGCGCGTGTTGGGAATCGACGCGCCCGGCTCGCCCGCGTGGATGGTCACGCGCACAGCGGAATTGGCAATGTCCACCCCCTCGGCCTGGGCCACTTCGGCCAGATGCAGCGCGTAGGTGGGTGTGCAAACCAGCGCAGTTGCCTGGGTGGCAAGCATCGTCTGGATGCGCTGCAACGAGGTCTGGCCGCCGCCCGGCACAATCAGCGCGCCGACGCGCTTCGCGCCCTCATACGCCGACCAGAAGCCGATGAACGGGCCAAAGGAAAAAGCGAGAAAGAGAATATCCTCGTTGGTGACGCCCGCCGCCTGATAGATCACGCTCCAGCAGTCGGCCCACCAGTCCCAGCTTTCGGGCGTGTCGAGGATTTTGAGCGGCTGGCCGGTCGTGCCGGAGGTCTGGTGCAGGCGCAAATACTTGCTCAAGGGATAGGTAAGGTTGGTGCCATAGGGCGGATGCTCGATCTGGTCGTTCACCAGTTCACTTTTGACCGTGAAAGGGAGCTGCCGGAAGGTGTCCATATCGCGGATGCTCTGGAGGTCAAGACCCGCCAGCTTGCGCTGATAGAAGCTGTTGCTTGTCAGGATGAATTGCAAGCCCGCTTGCAGGCGCTCGAACTGATGCGCCGCGATGGCCTCGCGGCTGGCGGTCTGAAGCGCTGGCTGCGGAGGCTGCGTGCCCGTCAGCGGCGCTGCTGGTCTGGGGTGCATGGCGAGATGGCTCCTTTGCAGAACGGCTGAAAAAACGCTATCTGGCTCCCAAGGCGTGCGAAATCCCTTCGGCTTCCGTGCGCAGCGGCTGGCGGGCGCGCTGCATCTCCTCTTCGCCAAAATGCGAGGCGAAGCCAGCCACCCAGAGCAAAGCAACCAGCATGCCGCCCGAACCATAGATCGGCACAGCCATGGCGTTGACGCCAGTCAGATATTCTTCGTGGTCTTCCCCGATGCCGGTGCGCGCTGCCTCTTCGATAGCCATCAGAAATCGGTCAGGGGCAGTAATCGAGTGTTCGGTGAATGTGGGCAGCGGCTGCGCGCGCAAGAACTGCTCGCGTTTTGCGTGAGGCCAGGCCGCCAGGACCACGCGCGCCGTCGCGCCTGCCAGCAGTGGGATGCGCCCGCCGCGCCGCGCCGAAATGCTCAGGGAAGGTGGCCCCTGCTCGTCTTCGACACATTCCAAAATACGAATGCGATCTTCTTCGACGCGCCCCAGAAAGATGGTCTGGTGGATGCTGGCCGCCAGGCGGCGCATCGCTGGCAAGGCAAAGCGGCGCAGATCGGGGCGCTGCCCATACGCCTGAGCCAGATCGAAGATGCGCGGGCCAAGGATATAATGGCGGTCTTCAGTTTGCTCGACGGCGCGATTGCTCTCCAGCGTTTTGAGCAAGCCATGCACGCTGCCTTTGCTCATGCTCAGCGCGCGTGCCAGGTCCGAGAGCGTCAGACCCTCTTCGGAAAAGCTGAGCAACTCCAGCAGGCGAAAGGCGCGCTCGACCATGGGCGCGGCAACAGTCGGCGCTTCCTGGGGGTGTACGTTATTCTGAACATGTTGTTCTGCCATACGAACACTATACCTTGCTGCGCAGGCCGCTGTCAAGCCCCTGAAGCCAGAAAAATACCTCAACCTCTTGACAGCATAGATTTTATCAGGTATATAGTTCTCAACTCAGAACGTTTTGTTCACTATAAGGAACCAACAACGAGCCTGTACGCTTTGATATGAGGCACATTACCAAAAGAAAGGAGGGAACGGCACGCTTTTCTGAGGGTCTACAGCTTTCCCCGGAGCCGATACCTGGTCGTTTGACGCTTGCCTCCAAGGTTGGAGCAACCTGTAAGACAAGGAGTATCCTATGGCATCCGAAACAGGCAGTACCTCAACCCCGTCTTCTGGCGCAGCCACCACCAGCAGCGCGTCTGCGTTGATTGCGCGCCAGGACCGCATCCCCATCTGGTCGCTCTCGTACCTCTTCATCGGGATTATTGGCGTTGGCTTCCTTTTCACCTTCTTTGACATCTTCGACATTAACGTTTCCTTCATCCAGACTTGCACCCAGATTGTGACTGGCTGCACGGCTGCGCCGAACCCCTTCACGGGCCATCTGCCCGCTGGGGCGGTGTTGGCCTCCGACGCGATTGGCTTGCCAGTCCTGTTGAATCTGGTGGGCTACGTGATTGGCGCGCTGATCCTTAGCCCGTTGGCTGACCGCTTTGGCCGCCGCGATATGCTGCTGGTCACGCTGGTCATCACCGGCCTTGGCTCCCTGTTCAACGCCTTCGTTGGTGATTACACGACCTTCATCATCGCCCGGCTGGTTACCGGCATTGGCGTGGGGGCCGACCTGGCATTGGTTGCCACCTATATCAATGAGGTAGCCCCCAGCAACGGGCGCGCGAAATATACCTCGCTCATCTTTATCATGTCCTCGCTGGGCGCGTTCGTGGGCGTCTGGTTGGGCTTGATCTTGACCACGCCGCCCGCCACGTTCCCTGATGGCCTTTCGTTTGCTCAGGCGGGTGCTACACTCACGGCTGCGCCCCCCAGCCCTGCGGCGCTGGTCCAGTTTACCGGCAATGGCTGGCGCTTGATGTATGGCATTGGCGCGCTGCTGGCGCTCATCGGCATTGTGCTGCGCTTCCGGCTGCCGGAATCGCCGCGCTGGCTGATCTCGCAGGGGCGCATCGAGGAAGCGGAACACATTGTGGCGGACATGGAGCAGCGGGCGCAGCGCCGTGGGGTTACCTTGCCGGAGCCAGCCGCCGCCATCGAGACACCCGTTGGGGAAAAGCAGCTTACCTATGCGCAACTGCTGGGCAATCCGCTCTATCTGCGCCGGACCATCCTGTTGTTCTGCATGTGGTTCATTGCCTTCATCACGGTCTACACCATCGGCAACGGCCTGACGACGGTGCTGAACGGCCTGGGATATGCCCCGCCAGCGGCAGGGTCGGTGGTTGCGGTCGGCGTGTTTGGCTTTGTCGCGGTGGCCGTCTTTGACTACTTCTTTGGCGAGGCGCTGGAGCGCAAGCTCTGGCTGCCCGTTTCGGCGGTGCTGACCATCATTGGCGGCATCATCATTGCCGTCAGCGGGTCGAGCAATTTCTGGGTGACGGCTGTCGGCTCGATTATCCTCTTCATCGGCTTCAATCTGTTTGTGCCGATGGCCTGGGCCTGGTCAGCGGAAAACTATCCCACGCGGGCGCGCGCCACGGGTTTTGCCCTGGTGGATGGCATTGGGCATGTCGGCGGCGGCGTCGGTGTTATCCTGATCGCGGGCAACGTTTCCACGCTGGGCACCACGGGCACGTTTCTGGTGATTGGCGGCTGCCTGGTGGTTGCCGCTGTGATCGCGCAGTTTGGCACGTCAACCAGGAAGCTGCGCCTGGATGAAGTGTCGCCGTAGCCGAAGCGGCAGCGTCAACTTTCGGGAGCAGAGGCCAGCGCTGGCCTCTGCTCTTCTGCTGTGCGCGAGAGGTGACTTTTGGGCTAAGGTTTGGCGCGGCGAACGGCTAATATGGCATACTCCCTTGTGGGCGCGGTAACAGCATACTATCGAGCGATCATTGAAGACGCGCCGCTAGGAGGCCATTCTGGGTGAATCGCGGCAGGCGATAGATCAGATTGACAATCCTACATCGGCGCAGCAGCAGGCTGCGCCACCATCAGAGGCCAAGCCCAAAGACAAGCAAGTGCGCCTCTTGCCCGGGCTGGAACTGATTCCATCTGCGCCCGCGCCCAAACGTGCCCGCACTCTCAGGCAGGTGAAGGGCTGGCGACTGACCGCAGCGCATGGGGTGGGTTTAGGGCTGCTGGCGGTGGTCATGGCGGTGTCGCTGCTTCAGGCGTCGCCGCTGCATTTTGCGCAGCGAGCATGGCAGGCATTTGAGACCGGCCCCATGGGCAGTTTCTTGATACCGCCCACGCCGACGCCAACCCCCACGCCGACGCCCCAGCCCCAGCCGCCTGTGCCGCCAGGCAGCGCCCAGGTGGTCAGCATCATTGATTCGGTCTTTGGCAGCTATTCCAATGCCGCCATTGCTGTGGCGCGCTGCGAATCGGGACTGAATCCATCGGCGGTGAATCCCACATCCATTGGCGGCAGCCACGCTACCGGCCTCTTCCAAATCCTGTACCCCTCCACCTGGGATACGACCTCGCAGGCGGGTAATTCGCCCTATGATGCCGAGGCGAATGCGAAAGCCGCATATCAAATCTTCTCGCGCGACGGCTATAATTGGCACGAATGGACCTGCCAGCCATAGAACAGCAGCCCCATCTGGATGACCTCCAGATGGGGCTGCTGCATAAAGGTCAGCCGAGTTGGTTTGGTTCCGGAATCGCTCAGCGAACTAGAAGTTGGACGCCGCAGCAGCGGTGCCGACAAAATCATCGCTCAATGGCTTGACGAGACCTGTGCCTGTCGCGGTGGGATCGATGGCATAGATCACGTTATCGCGGGTGGGCACGCGATCATTCGGATTGCCCGAAGAACCATACTTCGCGGTGGGATACAGGCCGCCCAGATCAACGGTTCCAATGTTCTGGTAGGCTTTGTAAACGCCCGCGCGCGTCAGGTCGCCACTGTCTGCGGCTTTCTTCAGGATGGCATACACGATTTTGGCCTCGGTGTAGCCGAATTCAAAGAAGCCATCTGGCCCCTGAGCGGGACTGGTGGCGTACTTCTGGATGTCGGCCAGCATTTGCACCATGCCGGGTTTGCTGGTGTCGCCCCAGGTTGCGCCCTGACCAACCACCCACGCCTTGGAAAGCAGCGGCACCAACGCCGGAACGCCCAGCAGCAGGGTGGAGAACGCCGGGCTTTGCAGAATCCACTGCGGGAAATAGCCCAACTGCGCGGCAGTGGCAATGATCGTCGCGGTATCGGTGGGGACGCTGGTCAGGAAGACATACTTGGCTGCGGCAGCCTTCAATGCCAATACTTGCGCGCTCACGTCCTTAGCGCCCTGGGTAAAAGCTTCCTGTCCAACGTCCTGAAGGCCGTAGGCGGTGATCGACTCTTTGTAGCCGGTCAGGCCATCCTGGCCGTAGTCGTCGTTCTGGTAGATGATGCCGGTCTTGGGAGCCTTCACGCCGAGCTTGTTGACGACATAATCGAAGGCATTTTCGACTTGAAGCCGATAGGGCGTGCCCAGCAGAATCAGGTGGGTTTCGCGCGCCAGGTCCGAAGAGAGCGTGGCGGCGGCGACCAGCATGTTGTCTTTATTCGCCAGGTCTTTGACGGCAAAGGTTGGCTCTGTGCCGAGGCTTTCAGCCATCATCAAGACCTGATTATGGATGGCGTTGTACTGCACCACCTCTTGTTGTGGGTCGTACTGGGTATCTTTCTCGACCAGATTCACTTTGTAGCCGTCGATGCCGCCAGCGGCGTTGATGTCGTCGAAGAAGACCTCAATGCCGCGCGTCAGCGGTTTGCCGATGGGTGCGGCGACCGGCCCGGAAAGTGGAGTGAGAATGCCAAGGTTGATGGTTTTGCCCGTGACGCCGATGTCGGTTTTAATCCCCCCGTTGCTGCCATTGTTGCTGCTGGCGCAGCCAGTGACAAGCAGGGCGATGAGGGCAAGGAACACCAATGATCTCGCGCGAAATACAGCCTTGAGTCCCATAGAAATGATCCCCTCCTCATGTCGAACAACTAGGTCGTAGCGTGCCTGGCGGGCAGAAGCGGCCACGTTGGCGCTCCAGTCATCTGCCGCCTGCTGGCGTACTCGGCGAATGGCTAGGCGCCATCGCCGGTTGAGAGCGTGCTGCTTTCAACTTCAAATTCGGAGTCGTGGACGGAATTGGGGCTGGCTTTGGCTGGCTCACCTCCTTTGCGTGGGCGATTCGAGAGCCGCCGGACCAATAATTGGCCGCGACGAATAAGTCCAATCATGCCTGCTGGCTCGAAAAGCAGGAAGACAATAATCAACAGACCATAAATGGCGGCGTTCAAATCGCCGCTGGCGATGCCGAAGATGACGCCGGTTGAGGTGCTGGATTGTGATTGCGGCGTGAGCAGTTCGATGATCTGCGGGAGGGCAAACACGAAGGCCGCTCCCAGGATGGACCCCCACACGCTGGCGATGCCCCCGACGATGATGGCCGCCACATATTGAATGGAGAGCAACAAGCCCCAATAGTCGGGTCTGACGTAGCTGTTAAAGGCGGCGAACAGCGCGCCCGCAATTCCGGCCAGGAACGCGGAGAGAATGAACGCGCCCATTTTGGCCTCGAAGAGATTGACGCCCAGAATGGCCGCGCCCGTTTCGTTGTCGCGCACAGCCTGAAAGGCGCGCCCGGCGCGCGAGCGCATCACGTTATGGACAAAGACCGCCGCGATGACCAGAATCACCAGAATCAGCAGGAAATATTGCTGGTTCGAGGTCACGGCCACACCCAGGATGGTGTTTTGCTGGCTGAAGTCGAACGAGCCAAAGGTGACCGATGGAAAGCTGCGCCCACCCGGCCCGCCGGTCAGGCGCGAAGCGTTGACAAAGATTTGCTGGCCGATGAAGATGAGCGCCAGCGAGACGATGCCGAGATAGAAGCCCTTCAGCCGCAGCGCAGTCGGCCCAATGATCGCCCCCGCGATGGCTGCCACAATGCCTGCACCGGGCAACCAGATCAGCCACGAGAGACCCAGGCCCAGCGCTGGCACTTTCTGCGCGTTGATAAAGAAGGTGGTCGTCGGGTCGCCGCCCAGCCAGACGGCGGTATACGCGCCAATTGCCATAAAGAACGCGATGCCCAGCGACACCTGGCCGGTGTAGCCGGAAAGGACGTTCAGGCTGAGCGCCGCGATGGCGGCAAGCATGGTGTAGTTGGCGATGTTGAGCCATTCGTCGCTGGCAATCAGGAAGAAGATGCCCACGGCGATGATTCCGAGCACCACCAGGCCACGGACGATGGCGAGACGCAGCAGGCCGGGTGGCTCCTCGATGGCGGGCGTCTCGACGGCGGTCTCAGCAGCGCTCATACTCGCTCCACCTTTCGGGTGCCAAAGAGGCCATAGGGCCGGATGAACAGGATGATAATCATCAAGATATAGGGGGCGATGTCATGAAAGCCCGCGCCCACAATATTGGTGAAATGGCCTTCATATCCGGCGGTGAGGTCTTGCGTCAGGCCGATCAAGATGCCGCCCACGACCGCGCCCACCACGGAATCCAGCCCGCCAAGGATGATGGCGGGAAACGCGAGCAACGCCGTCTGGCCTAATGTCGAATCGAACGCGGCGGCCTGAATCGCCAGGAAGATGCCGCCAATGGTGGCAATGGCCCCGGCAATGCCCCAGGCCAGCGCGTAAACGGTGCGCACATTGACGCCGATTGCCAGCGCGGCTTCCTGGTCAATGGCGGTGGCGCGCATCGCCAGCCCATATCTGGTGAAGCGGAAGAACACAAAGAGCAGCGCGCAGATGGCAATGGTCACGATGATCGTCCAGATTTCATTCGCGCCAAAATGGACGCCGCCCACGTTAAACCCGCTGCTGAATTGGAACGGCGAGGCTGGCGCGCGGATGGTTGACCCCCATTTGATGACGACGCCGGTCCGCAGGATGGTATCCAGGCCAATCGTAATCATGATGATGGAGAAGACAGGCCGCCCGATCATGCGGCGCAGGGCAAAGCGCTCGAAGAGCATGCCGATGATGACGGTGACGGCAATCGCCAGCAAGATTGAAGGAACGAAGCCGAGATTCCAATCGAAGACGCCTGCCGAGGCAACATACGCGCCGACCAGCAGAAACTCGCCCTGCGCAAAGTTAATGACCTCGCTGGCCTTGAAGATGATGGTGAAGCCCAGCGCGATGAGCGCGTAGATGCAGCCCAGCGCGATTCCATTAAAGACGAGTTGGATAAAGAACGCCATATCCCCTCCTGGCAAGGCTTATTGTTCGCGGCTGGTTTCGGCTGGGGTAGATACATCGACTGATGCTTGCTTCCCAAACTCTTCGCCCAGATAGGCTTTGATGACATCGGGGTTAGCCTGTATCTCGGCTGGCAGGCCCTGGGCAATCACGCGGCCAAAGTCCAGCACCAGCACGCGGTCGGCAATGCCCATCACCATCGCCATATCATGCTCGACCAGAATCTGCGTGATGCCAAGCTGCTCTTTGATGTCCAGAATGACGGCGGCGATGTCCTGGCTTTCTTCCAGGCCCATGCCTGCCACCGGCTCATCCAGCAGCAAAAGCCTGGGCTGCATCGCCAGCGCCCGCGCCAGGTCGGCGCGCTTTTGCAGGCCATAGGGCAGGCTGCCCAACGGATAGTTCTGGTAGCGCTCCAGACCCAGCAAGCTCAGCAGTTTGAGGCAATAGGCTCGATTCTTCTTTTCTTCGCTGCGCGTGGGGCCAAGATAGATGCCCCCTAGCAAGATGCCGCTGCGCATGTGGGTATGGCGGCCCAGCAGCATATAGTCAAGCACGGTGTGCAGCGGAAACTGGCCGAGATTCTGAAAGGTGCGCGCGATGCCCGCGCGTGCCGTCTGATGAGGCTTGAGGCGCAGCAGGTCGCGGCCATCGAAGGTGATCGTGCCAGCGGCGGGCTGATAGACCCGCGAGAACACATTGAAGAGCGAGGTTTTGCCCGCGCCGTTGGGACCAATGACGGCGAACAGTTCGCCCGGCTGCACGTTGAAAGAGACCTCGGCAAGCGCGGTGACGCCCGCAAAGCGCACCGTCAGACCCTCCACCGACAGCAGGGGTGCTCCATTTCCAGGGTGGGCTGGCATCTCGACGGCATCGGGGACGGGGTTGCTCATAGTGCCCATTTCCTCTCTGGTCGGTGCTGGCGCAGGCTGGCAAACGTGCCGCGCTCTTCGCCTTCATGGAGTCCGAGATAAAACTTGCGCACGCTTTCGTCTTGCAAGAGTTGCTCGGCAGGCTGCGCCAGGGCTACCTTGCCGGTTTCGATGACATAGCCCGCGCTGGCGATGGAGAGCGCCATCTGCGCGTTTTGCTCCACCAGCAGCACAGCGGTACCGCTGGCGTTGATGTCGGCAATGATGGAGCGGATTTTTTGCACCATGAAGGGAGCCAGGCCCAGCGATGGCTCATCGAGCAAGAGCAGGCGCGGATTCGCCATTAGCCCCCGGCCAATGGCAAGCATCTGCTGTTCGCCGCCCGAAAGATAGCCAGCGACAGCGCTGCGGCGCTCGCGCAGCACGGGGAACAGGTCCATAACGCGCTCGTAGGCTTTGCGCGTAGCAGCGGCGTCTTTTGAGGCAATCGCGCCGGTGCGCAGGTTTTCGTCAACGGTCAGGCCGCCAAAGAGCCGTCGGCCCTCCAGCACCTGGGTAATGCCGCGCCGGACGATCTGGGCAGGGGTAAAGTGGTCGATGCGTTCGCCGTCGAAGAGGATGGAGCCGCGCACGATGCGCGCGCTGTGGACGCCCAGCAAGCCGGAAATGGAGCGCAGGATGGTCGTTTTGCCCGCGCCGTTTGCACCCAGCAGCGCGACGATGTTGCCATCGGGCACTTCCAGCGAGACCCCATGCACGGCGGTCACGACGTTGTGGTAGGTGACCTCGATGTTCTGGACAGCCAGCATTCCTGAGCCTCCTTGACGCCTCCCCGGTGAGGCGATGACGCATTGAGGTCTGCGAGAAGCCCTTGCTTAGACTACGCTCAGAAGTGGCAAAGACTCTCGGCAGGAGTGGGTCGTCGTGGGCTGCTTCTGTATTGCTCGCCTGCTTATTTGGGAATATGACGAGCCAGTCAGGTTCGGTCGCTGCCACAATACTAATATACTCTGCGTTTTCTGTCAAGCCTTCTGTGGCACTTCGCGCCAAAAACCACGCGGATTGCTCGGCAGCCAGCCGCCATTTCGAGGCCGCCAGGCCGCTCTGGCGCGGCGCTGTGCCCGCTCTATATGTATTCTTTATGGAAGTATAAGTTTTCGCTATGGCAGCGGGCTGGCTCAGGAAGCATGCTGCTCAGGGGTCAGTGATCTCGGCGACGGATTCCAGCACTCGGCTGGGGCGATAGGGAAAACGTTCGACCTGCTCGCGTCTGGTGACGCCGGTAAGGACCAGGAAGGTTTGCATGCCCGCTTCGGTGCCTGCCACAATGTCGGTGTCCATGCGGTCACCGATCATCACGGAGGATTCAGAATGCCCACTCAGTTGGCGCAGCGCCGCGCGCATCATCAGCGGGTTGGGCTTGCCGACGAAATAGGGCTTGATGCCCGTTGCCTCGGCGATCAGCGCGGCGACTGAGCCGGTGGCCGGAACCATGCCGCCTTCGCCGGGACCGATGGGGTCAGGGTTGGTGGCGATGAAGCGCGCGCCCTGCATCACCAGACGGATGGCCTGGGTGAGCCGCTGAAAGCTGTAGGAGAACGTTTCGCCCAGCACGACGTAATCCGGCTGGACATCGGTGAGGATATAGCCGATATCGTGCAGCGCGGTGGTCAGCCCCGCTTCGCCAAGCACAAACGCCGAGCCGCCGGGATGCTGGGTATTGAGGAACTGGGCAGTTGCCAGCGCGGACGTGAAGAGTTCTTCCGGAGCGACGTGTAGGCCGACGCTTGCCAGACGCACCTGCAAGTCGCGCTGCGTGTAGAGCGAGTTATTCGTCAGAATCAAGAACGGCTTGCCCGCTTCACGCAGCCGCGCCACAAACTCATCTGCACCGGGGATGAGGTTCGGGCCACGGACCAGCACGCCATCCATATCCATCAGGTAGGTTTTGGGCTTTTCGGGGGCAGGTACGCTGCTCATCATCGTCTCCATCGTTGCGCCGCACCGCAGTGCAGCAAAGTGTGTCGATAGCAACCGATGTTATGATGCCTGATGACGCGGCAAAGCGCAAGCCCTAGACGTTGTAAATATTGGGGAAGGCGCGTTCCATCAGCCGGTCTGGCACCTCGGAGCGCTTGAACCCCACTTTCTCATAGAGGCCGTGCGCGTCGCGGGTGAAGAGTGTCCAGCGGCGCAAGCCCTGCAAATGCGGGTGCGCGATGACGCATTCCATCAGCCACAGGCCCAATCCCTGCCCGCGATAGGTGTCCAGAATGAAGACATCGGCGACATAGGCAAAGGTGGTGTAATCGGAAATCACCCGCGCCATCCCGACCTGCTGCTCGTTGTCGTACACGCCAAAGGCCAGCGAGTGCTCGATGGCGCGCTGCACCGTCTCCAGCGGAATGCCAGCCGACCAGTAGGAAGTCGTCAGGAAGCCATGTATCACCGCCAGATCGAGGCGTCGCTTGTCGGTGCTAATCAGATACTGGTCGCGCCGCCACTCATGCACTCCCGGAAACGCCGCCTCGTCTGTTGTCTCTGCCATGTCGCTTATTCCTCGTTTCAAACGGCAAGGACTCATAGCCACTAGATCGGCGATCAATGGCTATCAGCCCTTGCGGTGTCGTTTTGTTTCGTTTTGGATTGCGTGGTTCAGGCTGAAGCAGAAGCCTGGTCGATCTCGTCCTGCTCGATTTCGGCGGCCACTTCCTGCTCCAGTTCTTCGCGAGTCTGCTGCTTGGCGCGCTCCAGGGCGTGCATGCGCTTCTGGAACTGGGTTGTCATATATTCCTGCGTCTCTTCTGGCGGAATCAGTTCGTTGCCCTCGCCGAAGCGTTCTATGAAATCTTCCGTGTTATCAGTGCTCATGCCGATGGCGATGGGGAGCAGTTCAAACATCTTGGCCTGAAGCACATCCCACAGCGCGGGCGTCTGATTGACCAGCCGCTGAAGCATATAGATGCCAAAGCGGATATGGCGGCTCTCGTCGCGCTGAATCAGCCGGAGGGCCTGAGCCAAACCAGGCATATAGCGATCACGCTCCAGCATGCGGCTATAGCTCCAGTAACCCGTTTCGGCCAGCGTGCCCTCCACAATCATATTATAGGTGACCAGCGCGTGTACCAGCGCCTCTGGCGAGTCGTCGGCCAGCAGGCGGTCCATCGCGGCGGGCAGTTCCTCGAAGAAGATGCGCCGATAGTTGGGGCCAAGACGATCATGCAGATCATAATCGACGGCGGGCACCTCGGTGAACCAGCGGCGGAAGAACTCGGTGTGTTTGGCCTCTTCCCAAAGGAAGGAAGTCAGATAGATTTCGTCTTCCAGCCAGCCGTTCTTGGAAACCCGCATGACCAGCGGCAGCAGATCAAGCGTCACAGCCTCTTCGCCCGCCTGGAACAGTGTGCTCAGCCCCAGCAGGTTCTCTTGATGCAGTTCATCCAGGGTGGGCCAGTCGGCTTTGTCTTTCGTCAGATCGATGTCGAAGGGGTCCCAGGTTCCCAACTTTTTGGCTTTCTGAAAGAGTCGCATGGGGACGCTGGAAAAGTCTAATCCGCGTGTGGAAATGGTCGCATAGCTGTCGCGTTTGGTGGAAATGCTTGCCATGTTGCCTCCTGCGATAAACCTGGCGTCAGGCGCACTCTTGTCTCGTTCCTCCAGTAGTTCTGGGGCACTGAACCCCATTCAGTTTCTCTTAAGATTCTACCCTATTCGATCAGATGTGACAATATTTCTGGCTAACAAGGAGGAAAACGGTTTTTACGCTCGTTTGCCATCGGCGCAGTAGGCTTGCCAGTGCTGCTGCATATGCGCCCAGATGCCATAGCCGGGGGAATAGCGCGGATAGAGCGTTCTGAACTGTGCTTCGGCTGCCGCCAACGATGCGCTGGGCAGCGCGCCCAGCCGCGTTGCCAGATAGAGCAGCGCCAGCGAGGGCGAGCGCGATAGCCCTTGCTCGCAGTGGATGAGGACGTTCGCCTCTTGGGCGCGCATCTCATCGATGAACGCGAGCGCGGGGTCAATGAGCGCTTCCTTGCGATAAAGCCCTGGATTATCGGTATCCCGCATATTCAAGAGCAGGTGCTGCTCGCGCCGCGCCACCTGCTGCTCTGGCCCATCAGGCGCGAGCAATGTCGTGTAGCCAAGGGTGTCGCGGTGGCAAACTGGATAGGCATGCACCACAGCCCAATTGCCCGCGAGACTCCCGCTATGCAGCGGGCATTCGCCCACGCGCCCTACGAATATGCCAGGATAGACTTCGATCATTGCTGACCTGCTGCTTGATGGACCAGCTTCCAAAACTCCTGGTCTCCTTGCAACTGCTGATTTGGCAGGGAGAAAGCAACGTAGTAGCAGCTTCCCTCGAATGCCGAAATCTGAAGGATGGGCAAATTCCACTGCGAGAAGCTGAAGGTATACCAGATGCCTTTGCCATCCACTTTATCTGCTTCGGAAGGGCAATCCGGCTGGGGCGCGATGGTGTGCAGGGTGAAGACTTTCTGGTACAGTTGCTCCATCAGCGCTGCATCGTGAATTTCCTGCTCGGAAGCCGTGCCCAACGCCTTTTCCATCTCCATGGTCAGATGATCTGGCCGCGCTGGCGCAAAGGTGGCCCCGGCCATGGTTGCCGCAAACACCTGCTTGAACTGGTCGTTCATGGTGTACGTGCCGCCGCGCGTTTGGTAGTGGCCTTCCAGTGTGATGCTGTTGCAGGGGGTGGATATGATGGCCGGAATGGTCTGCTGTGCCGCCTGGAAGACAAGCTGGTATTCGTAAATGCCGGAATCCGTGCAGTTAGTATTCGCGGCCTGAAGAGGAAGCGCCAGAATGGCCCGGTATAGCCGTTGCGCCGTTTTGCTATCAGTGATCTGCGCGGTTTGCGGCGATTGCGTGGGGTTGGGTGTGTGCTCGACGGCCAGGCTGGATGGGTTGGCTGGCGGCTCTGCCGCATAGATCACCTGATCGAGTTGATTCCAGAAGTCCGGTGTTGTCTGCCGATCTTGCGTCTCGCCTGTGATAGACACCGGTCGGCACCCATCGCGCATTGCCAGGGCCGTCACCAACGTTTTGCCCGCCTGGCTGAAGGTGAGGCTATAGTGTGGCCCAAGCTCATCGGTGCAGGCTTGTTGCGCTGGCACCCATGCCAGCGCGTAGATCGTGTCATAGAGGCGCTGCACTCTGGAAGGGTCGTTCAGGGTGACGACCGGCTTTGGCTGGTCGATATGGTCGTCGATCTGGATGCTCACCGAGTCGGGCTTCCCGCCTGGGCTGGCCGGTTGAGAGGCGGCGTAAGGGGCGCAAGCGCCTAGCCCAACGAGCAGCCCAAACAGCAAGAGGCTGAGAGGAAAAGCGTACGTTTTTTTCGACAACATAGGTGCTTCCTCGCTTGTTCATACGAAGTGTGGTCTGTAGTCTCTGAACAAAGAGACGCCGAGTCAGCAGATTTTGTTCCCCCGCGTGCTGCCGCCGCCTTGCTCTTTTGAAAGCTTGACAGTGCCCCCTTCTGTCGCTTATATTACAAGGAGTAAGTTGATTTTGTTACTAGAATTTGTCAACTTTCAGCAGGAGGGCCTGAACCCTATGTCGGCTGTCGCTGGAGCGCCCACCGCTTCCCCACGTGTGGATACGCATTTACTCAAGTTTTCCCAAGCCTGCACGGTGCTGCTTTCGGCGCTGGCTTTTATCTTTCAGCAGCCCATCATTGTGCTGATTGCTGCGCTTGCCCTGGCGCTGAGCGCGGCGGTTCCGGCAATTGGCCCGTTCCGGCTGCTCTATCGCGGCGTGGTGCTGCCGCTGCATTTGTGGAAGCCGCGCGTGGTGGAAGATGACCCCGCGCCGCATCGCTTCGCGCAGGCAGTGGGCGCGGTCTTTTTGATAGCCGCCAGCCTGGTCCTTTTCTTGACACAGGCGTTTGTGGTCGGCTGGGCGCTCGATCTCATCGTGTTCTTCCTGGCGGGCCTCAATTTCACGGTCGGCTTTTGCGCGGGCTGCTTTGTCTATTATCACCTGGGACGCCTGGGCGTGATGCCGCGCACGCGTTATGAGGGCAGCTTCCACTGGCGGGGAGTCTGAGATGACGGCAATACTCGTGCGCGTGGGCGTGCTGGCGCTGGTGAGTCTGGCGCTCTGCCTGGTGATCTGGACCGGGCGGCGCTATGTGGAGGCCAAACGGCAAGCCGTGTTGAACGGCGCGCCCGCCAATCTCCCCAAAGCGGCTGGCCTGGACAACGCTGGCGCGTCGTCAGTGCAAATCCTGAACTTCAGCAGCGCCGACTGCTCCCAATGCCACAAGCTGCAAGCGCCCGCGCTGCGGCGGCTGCTGGAAGCGCGCACTGGCGAGGTCACAGTGCTGAACATCGACGCGCCCAACGAGCCTGAACTGTCGAAGCGCTATCAGGTGCTGACGGTGCCGACCACGGTTGTGCTGGACGCCGCCGGGCAGGCGCAGGCAGTAAACTTTGGCTTCGCCCCAACAGAGCGTCTGCTGAAGCAGGTGGATGCCATTCTGGCGAAGGAGCAGCCTGCTGCATCGCTTGCGGAGCCAGCCGTCTAGCAAGCGGAAATAGCAGATAAGAGGCCAGGAGCGGCCTGGAAGGCATCAGGATGCCTTCCAGGCCGCTCCTGGTACTTTCGGGCCAAAATCGCCCAAAATGCAGGACAAGGAAGGGAGAAATCAGTTAGAGTGTTCTGCCAGGAACGTGTTGTGCTGCTGGCCCCCATGACCTTTGGCGGACCCTGGAACAGGATACTTTCATGCCGAGTCGCGCGCGCGACCCGCAAGAACCGTTTGGGTGCTTTGACCCGGATGCTCCACCTCCTCGAACGACTGCTTCTGGTCCATCGAACCTTGCGCGCAAACCATTTGCGCCTTCTCGCCTGGAGCCGATCTCGCCCACCGAGGCGTTTCGCAAACGCTCGACCACCCTGCGCCTCCCAGCCATCGACCCCGAGACATTAGGCAAGCGCTCGACGACGGCGCGCCTCCCGGCCATTGACCCGGAGTCATTTCGCAAGCGCTCGACCACGCTGCGGCTGCCAGCCCTGGACCCCGCAAGCTTTCATACCCACGCCACCTTGCCACGCATCTCTGCGGCCAGGCAAGATGAGCTTCCCGAAGAAGCGCCGCTTCAGCCACCATCGGCTGTGGCTGACCTCTGGCTGATTGCCGGGCCAACCAGGCCGGGCGCGCGTGGGCTGCTGGAACAGCCGAGACAGCTTTCGCCCCGGCTGCGCGTGCAGTTGACCCTGCTGGTGCTGGGGCTGCTGGTGTTGCTGGGCGCGCAGGGCTTTGTGGCTCATCTGGCTGGCGAATGTATTGCGCAAAGCAAGCAAAGCTGCCTCTCGTTGAGCATGTTTCAGTCGCCTGCTGGCTCTCAGGCGGGCGTGGTTTCAACGTCGGGCGCGAGCCTTCCGGCCATTCCAGATGATCTGCCTGGCAATGTGCGCAGCTTCATTATGCTGGCGCTGCCCTATGCCGTGCAGGCGCACGAGACATTGGGCTGGCCCACCAGTGTGGTGCTGGCACAGTGGGGGCTGGAGCACGGCTGGTCTGTGCCAGATGCGCAGGGCTACAATTGGGGCAATACCACCTATGCGCCGGGCTGTTCCTATCAGGGGTCGCGCTTTTGCTACGCTGACACGCCCGCAGAAGGTCTGCGGGAATATATCTATACGGCGCAGTTGCATTACTACGACAGCGTGCGGGCGGCTGTTCCGCGGGGAGCCGATGCGACGGCGCTGGCGTTGGGACAGTCGCCCTGGGATGCCGGACATTATGGCGGGGCAGATCAGCCGGGGTCTTCGTTGCTGACGGTCATGCACAACTTCAACTTCGCTCGCTTCGACATTGGTGGGTAAAAATACACAACTTCTCACCCCTTTTGGGCAGACGGGGAAAATAGGTGGCATTTAGTTTGCAGTGACTCTCCCCCTGTGGTCTTCTTTGTGGCGGATGTGTTGGAACAGCGCCACAAACTGCCGGGACCGCGAACGGCATGAATTTGAACCATCAGAGGAATCAGGGAGGAGACGTATGCAAACCAGCGCCACTGAGCGCATGGCAACCAGCCCCGCTATTGCGTTTGACGAAAGCATTGAAGTTCCGGCCCCCGTTTCGGAGGTCTATCGCCGGTGGATCGACTTCGGTCGCTTCCCGGAGTTTATGGACAGCGTGCAGGAAATTCGCCCGCTCGGCGGGGGCCGCTATCACTGGGTGGCTCGCATGCTGGGCGGCAAACAGGAATGGGACTCTGAGGTGACAGATCAGCAAGAAAACCATCACATTTCCTGGCGAAGCATCAATGGCCCGCCCAATAAAGGGACGGTGACGTTGCAGCCTTTGCCCAACAATCGGACCAAAGTGGACCTGCGCATGGAATATACCCCGCCAGGCGGCATCGTCGGCCAACAACTCGATAAGCTGACCGGCAGCACCCAGCGGGAAACGCGCAAATCCCTGGAAAACTTTCGGGGTGTAATCACCGGCGAACGCCTTCCAGGGCAAGAGGTTCCAGGATTTACGAATGTACTATCAGCCTTAACAATCCCGGTGGCGGCTGGCGCGATTGGCGCGACCGTTTCATATCTGGTTGAGCGGAAGCAACATCCTGTTCGCTCCAGGATGCCGATGATGTGGCGCGGCGGCATTACCAACCCGGTCGATGGGTCATCTGGAGCCGCCGGAAATGTGCTGACGACTGCTGCGCTTGGCAGCCTGATCACTTCGGCTATCTTCCGGGCGCGGCGCGACCACGTAAACGGGCTGGCTATTGGGCAGTTAGTACCCACGTTCCTGGCTGGCAGCATCCTGGCGCGGCTGGTTGGGCATCGCGGTGTGAAACCCACGCTTGGGGCCTCGGTGACAAGCTGGGCCTTCACTGGCGCGGCGGCAGGCTCGATTTTCAGTTCCATCATCGCGCATATGCGTTCAACGCGCCATGAAGGGCTGTTCATCGGGCAATGGGCGCCCAGCCTGTTGGCTGGAGCTATCTTTGCCCGTTTGTTTAATCGTTGGTAGGAGATGTTCTCTAGCAAAAAGCATCCGGCGACGATACCCACGGAGGGGAAGAAATCTGCCGGATGCTTTTCTTCGCTTCAATGCAAGCGCCCAATCTCTTCCAGCGCGGCTGGATTTTCCAGCGACGAAAGGTCGCCGGGGTCTTTGGCCTGGAGGATGGCGCGAATGGTGCGGCGCATGATCTTGCCGCTGCGCGTGCGCGGCAGGTCGGCGACAAAGTATATCTCAGTCGGGCGCAGCGCTTTGCCCAGCTCGTGCGCCACCCGGTTGGCAATCTCAGCGCTCAATGCCTCGCCGGGCGTGAACTCCGGGCGCAAGATGACGAGCAAGACCAACTCTTCGCCTTTGATGTCGTGCGGCAGGCCAATGGCGGCGGCCTGCGCCACTGCCGGATGGGCGCACGCGGCGGCCTCTGCCTCGGCTGGCCCCAGCCGCTTGCCCGCGACCTTGATGGTGTCGTCGGAGCGGCCCCGAATATACCAGAAGCCATCTTCGTCGATTTCGGCCCAGTCACCATGCACCCAGATGTCGGGCAGGCGCGACCAATACGTGTCGAGGTAGCGCTGCTGGTCGCCCCAGAAGCCGCGCGTCATGCCCGGGTTGGCGGCGCGAATAATCAGTTCGCCCACCCTGCCGCGCACTGGCTGCCCCTGCTCGTCCACCACATCGGCGGCCACGCCCGCAATCGCGCCGGAAAAGGCGCAGGGCTTGAGCGGCTGGATGGTCGTGCAACTGACGATGCCGCCGGAAATCTCGGTGCCACCGGAATAGTTGATGATGGGCCGCTGGCGTTTGCAGACGTGCTCGAAGAGCCAGTGCCAGGCTTCGGGTGTCCACGGTTCGCCGCTGGAACCAAGCAGGAAAAGCGAACTCAGGTCATGCTTGCCGGGCAGATCATCGCCAGCGGGCATCAGCGAGCGAATCAGCGTTGGTGAGATGCCCAGATGCGTGATGCGGTGGCGCTCGACCATCTCCCAGATGCGGTCGGGCCTGGGATAATTGGGCGCGCCATCGTAGAGGAAGACTGTACCGCCCAGCATCAGCGCACTGCTGATGACCCACGGCCCCATCATCCAGCCGATGTCGGTCATCCAGCCGAAGCGGTCACCAGCCTGGGCATCGAAGCAGTGGGCCATATCCTGCGCGCCCTTGATGGGGAAGCCGCCATGCACATGCACCGTGCCCTTGGGCTTGCCCGTCGTGCCGGAGGTGTAGATAATCATGTACGGGTCTTCGGGGTCCATCGGCTCGGTGTTGCACTCGTCGCTCTGCCCCTGCACGATATCCTGCCACCAGAGGTCTTTGCCTTCGTGCCAGGCGGTGGGCTGGTGGTCGGTGTGGCGATGGACCAGCACGTGTTCCACGCTGGGGCAGGCTGCGGCGGCTTCGTCGGCTACCGCCTTCATATCGATATGCGCGCCGCGCCGATGAAAGCCGTTCGCGGTGATGAGCAGCTTGGCCGCGCAGCCTTCCAGCCGCGAGGCGACAGCCCCGGCGGCATAGCCGGAAAAGATGGGCGTATAGATCGCGCCGATTTTTGAGCAGGCGAGCGTTGCAATCACGACGGCGGGAATCATGGGCATGAAGACGCCCACGCAGTCGCCTACGCCGATGCCAATGTCATGCAGGGCGTTTGCCAGCCGATTTGTTTCGGCGGCAAGCTGGGCATAGGTCAGGGTTTGCGTTTCGCCGGTTTCGCCCTCCCAGATGACGGCGGGCTGATCGCGCCGATCTGAAGCCGCGTGCTTGTCCAGCGCGTTGTGCACATAGTTGAAACGCCCGCCTTTCCACCACGTTGTCCAGGCGACGCCGCGCGAGGCGTCCATCACCTGCTCATAGGGGCGATACCACTCTAGCTCCAAATCTTTGCTGACGGCATCCCAGAACCACGTCGGGTCTTCTATGGAGCGGCGCATCAGTTCTTGATAGTCGCTGATGCCCTGGGCGCGCATAAAGCGCAAGAGCCTGCTGCGCTCCAGATAGGCCGGGCCGGGCCGCCAGGCAATGTCGGGCGAGGCACTGTTGCCCGCGACGGGCGGAACGAAGGAACCAGAAAGGTGCGGGCTGGTCATGACTGAAACTCCTCATCGAGCAACCAGGTTCGTTCAGCAAGATTTCGATGTCTCCGCTAGCTTGTGGGCAGACCCAGGCGCAGGCGCACCTGCTCTAGCGTGTCGGTGCCTGCGTAAGCAGCAATATGTTCCAGGCGCGGCAGATCAGCGTCTTGCAGCGCAGCCAGCACTTCCTCGCCCAATGGGCCAAAGCGACCCTCTAGCGTTCGCTGGATGGCGAGGCGCATACCCTTGGCCTCGCCCTTCTCCGTCATCTCCACCCACACATCGTGCAAGACCGGATTGTCGCGTACAAAATTATCGAGGTTTGCCATAAAGAACCTCCGGTAGAGATCAAGCGCCAGCGGTTTATCGTTGCGCGTATGTGCCAGAAAGATCGCCAGCAGCGCGCCCAGCGACTTTGCCTCTTCTTCTGGCTGCTCTTGTGTCAGCCGCCGCATAGCCTCCTCGGCATCTTCTAGTCGAGCGTTCTGTGTCAGCGGCACCAGCGGCAGTATGCCTGCCAGACCAGCATCAAGCAAGCGCTCTGGCGGCAGGCGATAGAGTTCGATGCTGTGAAAGTTCCAGTGACCGGAAATCCAGCGGCCCACGCGCATCTCGTAGGGCGAAGGAGCCACGGCTCCGCGATTGAAGACGTAGATGACAATCGAAATAACCGGCAGCTTGTATTGGGCGGTGGCCCGCGCCGCATACAGATAGAGCCGACGCGGCATTTCTGGGTCTGGCTCCGACTGTATCTCTACGTTGACCAGGCACGGTTCGTCCTCAAAGATGGCGCGATAAAGGGTGTCTGGAACTAACTGGCGTTCTGTTGCCAGATCAGGCAGAACCGGCTGCACACTCGCACGTTGCCCAACAACCACTGAAGCAGCGCATCGACGCGCAGCAAGAAGAGCCGCTTAAAACTCTGGTCGATCTCGCCCACCGAACGCTCGCACCTCCCAGGCGCTCTGAATTGCAGCCTCAGTATACCATAACCAGATGGCTCCGGCTGCTCCATCAGCCGAGCAATCACTTGGGTGTACCCTCTTGCACAAAAAGCGCTTCTCTCGTATGCTGTGCAGGAACAGAGGGGCAGCGGTCAATCTATTGGGCAAGAGGTGCACCAATGCGCGTGTTACTTTCCCTGCTGGATGCCAACCTCAAGCTGCATCATCACGCCGCCAGGGCGCTGGAAAAAGCCGTGGAGCGGCGGCGTGGGGCATTGGGAACGCCGCATGCCTTCGATGAGCAGGCATTTACTCAGGCGTATCTTGCCCTGCGCGATGTGGAGGTGCGCGAGCTAGCCCTGCTGCATCAGACGGCGGTGCTGGCGCAGTCGCTCAAGCGCGAAGAGGTAGCCCGCCGCACTGAGCGCGAATTGGCGCAAACCTTTCAGGCCCAGGAAACAGGCAACGGCAAAAAGGCGGTTATTCTTGCCCCCGAAGCGGTGCAGCAGCAGACCAGAACGGCGACGAACGATCACCGGACCGTCCACAAGCACGCTGAGGATTGGGTGAGCATCTTTCTGGCCCAGCACGACGCGCTGGGCCAGGCCGACGCGCTCTTCAGAGAGCTTGATCGCGCGCTGATCTTGCTGGCCCAGCACGAAAACACTGCCGTGCTCAAGACCTACGCGCTCGCTGGAGACAGTTCACAGCGGCTGCACGCATTGGCGCTTGAGGAGATAGAGCAGGAGCGGCCCCGCGTACTGGCCGCCGCGCTGGAGTCCCGTCGCGGTAAGATGCGTCGGCATCTGACCCGACTAAGTAAGGCCCGCCGCCAGTTCGCCGCCTTCTTCTATCAGCATGTTCCCCTGGTCGGAGCGCAAGAATTGGTCTAACAATGCGGCGACCACCTCTGGCCGCTCCAGCGGGGGATAATGCTTGCAGCCAGGCAGCACCTCAAGCTGGCAGTGGCGCATCAACGAGGCAGCGCGCCGGGCATGCCTGACGGGGATTGTTCTATCGCGCTCGCCCCAGATCAACAAGACCGGGTGCTTCAGCAGCGCCAGCCGGTCCAGCGCGCTTACCTTCTGCCCGCGAATCGAACAGACGCTGCGCAGGATGCGCAGAAAGGCGCGGCGGCTGTCCACCTGGCCCAGCCTGATCCACATCTGCACCTTTTCGCGCAGGGCCGGGGTGAGTGTTCTGCCGACTCTGAGGCGCTTCAGTGCCCACAGCCACGCCGGAGACGTGGAGCACGCCAGCACCAGCGACGTGCCCGGCAGCGAGGCCACACGCAGCACCAGGCGCACATCGCGCCCCAGTCCGCCTGTGGATACCAGCGCCAGCCGATTGACCCGTTCGGGATATTGCCAGGCCAGGTGCATGGCGATGCCGCCGCCCAGCGAATGGCCCACCAGATGCGCGCGCTGGATGCCCATCGCGTCCATAAAATAGCGCGTATAGGTTGCCAACGCCCAGAGGTTATACTCCACGCGCGGTTTATCCGAGCGCCCGCAGCCCAGCATATCTATCGCGAAGACGCGAAAGTGCCGCGCAAGCTGAGGCAGCACCTCGTTCCAGGTGCCAGAGGCATGCCCCAGGCCGTGCAAAAAGAGGACCGGCTCGCCTTCGCCACCAGTGATATAGGCCATACGATGGCCGAGGATAGAAACAACGCCCTCCTGAAGTGGAGGCGCGGCAGAATGGTCGACAGAAGCTGTGTCAAAGGAAACCGTCTCAAGCATGGTCCTCTCTCTTTGCCAGGTCAAAGGGACTATCTGAGGCAGATATACCAATGGCTCATGTCTCTCCAGAGGGATAGAAAACAGTGTCGTTTTCCAGGTATGATTGTAGCAACGGCATGTTATGGTTGGGTGTAAAAGAGTTTAAAGATGAATAGTACGCACGAATCGCGCCTGAACACCTTTGAAGTTGAGGCAGATGAACGCTCTGTGCCGGATGGGTCAGCGGAGCGCTGGCAGCCCTGGCCGTCGAGCCAGCAAACGCGGCGCTGGCTGAGGCAGCGCTGGCGGGCGCTCAGCGCCTGGAGCGCCTTGCTGCTCATCACCCTCAGCCTGGCCGGAGTCATGCCGTCGCCCTCGCCGCTCGCGCCGCCCTCAGCGCTGGTTGCCATCAGAATGCAGAACGATGGCCTTTCGTGCCTGCAAGCGCTGACCTGGGCGCCGGATAGCCGCCGCGTAGCGATGCTGGGCTATCGACAGGAATGCCCCATGGCGTCGGGAGTCTATCAGCGCGGCTTGCTCAGCATTTACAGCACAGACAGCGGGCATCTGCTGCGCCAGATCGAGCCGGACGCGGCCATCTTTCAGGCGCTGCAACGTGCCACAGGCATACCGCCCACCACGAATGTCGATGCCTCACCTATCATCTACTTCACCGCTGTGCTCTGGTCGCGCCAGACACAGCAATTAGCACTGCTCTTCTCCATCTGGAAGCTCCCCCAGGATAAGACACTGGAGGGCGTGCTGCTGATGGATGAAACGGGTCGACAGATGCAGGTGTTCTTGCAGCCCACGCCGCAGTCCACATCCTATGACGAGTGGGACTTGCAGCGCGGGCAGTTGGTTCCGGCGCGCTTCACTCCGCCCGATTTCTCGCTCTTCTTTACTAATCTGCCCGCCGCGTCTGGTTATCGCTGGGGTGCAGACGGCACGCTGCTGCCCGCCAGCCAGACCAGCGCCGATCACATCGGCAACCCTATCGGTGATGCCTCGTTCAGCTTCTGGCAGCCAGGCCAGGCGTACCTCATCACCTCCAATGGAAATACCGTTGAAAAGCCGGGCGTCTATTTCTGGCAGAGCACGTTTGCGGCGTGGTCGCCCGATGGCCGCTATCTGATTCAGCCGCTGGTGGTGGCCGGGCGGCTGGAGCCAGCGGGCATCGCACCGCCCAGCGCCCAGACGCTCGCCGACTTCGATCTGCGCCAGGCGCCGGTTCTGCCGGTGCGCGACGCGGCCATGCTGCGCATGCTGCGTCTGGTGCCACAAGCGCCCACTGAAACCGCACAATCGGTGGCGCTGGCCTGGCACCCCGATGGTCATGTGCTGGCTGCCAGCGGCCTGGCGATCGACCTTGGCCTGGTCGTCAACCTCTATGACGCGGCCACCGGGCGGCTGCTGGCCTCGTTCCCAACCATCACCAGCGGCGACCAGCCCTCGCTGCTCTGGTCGCCGGATGGCACGCGGCTGCTCTTGATGGTTGGCCCGGCAGCAACAATCTGGCAGCCGCATCTGCCCGCCTGGCTGAGCTAGCCGCGCATCGCCAGCGTGTTGAGCAGTTCGGACATGGCCCAGGTCAGGTCGCGCGCCCCCTGCGGCTGGCCGGTGTCGCGGTTGATCTGCTCGGTGACCGAGCCATCCGGTGGCTGATGCGCCAGCACAAAGCGCAGATAGGCGTCGCCGCGCTGGCGCAGCGCCGGAAGCAGGCTCATGAGCATATCCTGGCCCGCCATCTGCCCGCCAACGCTGGCGACCCCCTGCCCCACGACGCGATTGAAATAGCGCGCCTGGCGCTCGTCGGTGATCGCCAGCGGCCCGCCTGTCGCCAGTTTTTCCGCCAGCCGATAGCAGTATTGCGCGGCCCACAGGGTCGCCAGCGGCCAGGGGTTGCCGCCCGTCGAGCCAAGCCCATCATTGGCGTCCTCTGGAAAGCGGCCCCAACCCATACCCACCTGCCCGGCCTCTCGCCACGCCCGATTCACCGCGTACAGCGGCGCGAAGGCATCTTCCAGGGCCAGCACCGTTCCCATCACGGTGGGGTCCGTCAGATTGAGGAACTCATCGCTGCTGTCCCAGTTGGTCAAGATGGCCTCCAGCATTGCGGCGTCCAGGCCGCTCAGTGTCGCCAGCCAGGGGTCAGCAGGCTCGCGATTGCTCACCAGATAGCCGTGCTGCGCATCGATGAACGGCACAATTTCCGCTTCCAGGCGGCGCACTTCATCTTGATAGCGCCGCAGATCATCCTGCTCGGTCAGCAGCGCCGCCAGGTGCGCTCCGGCGCGAAACGCCTTGCGCTTCAAAAGCAGCGCGTTCAAGATGCGCCCATAGACGAACTCCCAGGCATCGAAGCAAGGCCCCTGGCCCTCCGGCGTCAGCAGATAATCAAGCGCGGCGCGAATCTGCGCGTAGACGGGGCGAGGGTCCAGCAGACTGGTCATCGCCAGCACGCTAATGGGCGGGCCGTCTAGCTGTGGATTGCCATAGCCGGTGATCGGCTGGCCCTCCACGCTGTAGCGGCTCGCGCCCAGGTCTCCCGTAGCCTGGCAGCGCACCACAAAGCCTAGATAGCCGTCGATGGCCTGATACATCGGCGCGGTTGGCAGCCCAAACGGCGCGGTGCGCGACCAGCCGATCAGGCTCAAGAGCGCTTGCCCGGCATCGCGCTGCCAGACGAACCAGTAATTCGGCTCGCCGGGATGCTCGCCTTTGGCGGGCGAGGCCACAATCGCCCCATTGGGCAACACATTGTTCAGCACGCGCCAGAAGCAGCGTCCCGCCAGATCGCGCACCAGCGGCCCGTCCAGGTCTGGCGCGGAGACAGGCGCGACAGCGGGCGCGGCGACACTCCGCCCATATGATTTGATCAGCCCTTGAAACAGACCCTCGTCGAACCTGGCAGACTCAGCCGCCGTGCCTTGAGACGCCGCGCGAAACTCCAGCCCGGCTTTTTCCTGCACCAGCGCCGTCCCATACAGCGCCAGCAGCGCGTCTGTGCCGCGTGCCCCTGGCAGCCGCGAAGCCACCGCTCCGGCAGGCGGGTTGCCTTCGCCCACATAAAAGGCATGGCTTCCGGCAGGCGGGGGCGCGGGTGTTGCCTCCGTCAGAAAAAAGATGGCCTCGCTGGCCGGAACGCCCAGATGCGCCAGCAGGCTCCCAAAATCCTCTTCAGGCGGCACATAGTGTATCTGCGCACGCAGACCCAGCGAGGCCACATGCACGGCCACGCGCTGCGGCGCGGCGTTGACATCGCCGCGAATCACTATCTGCGCCTGTTCGGTTTCACTCAACGTTGCCAGCTTGCGCAGCACTGCCGCGTCGGGCGTCTCCCCATCCATCAGCGCCTGGGCGTCCAGTGCCAGCAAGCGCGGCTCGCCTTGCAAGCGCGGCATCTGCCGACCAGCAGGTTGATACAATGTCTCTGGTGAGGCCATAGGTTACCTCCTTTGTGTGGCGGCCCTCTCTCTTTCCCCTGCAAGCTACGCGCCACGCCTTCGGAGGAAGTTGGCATTCTTTATGCTACCGTCCTGCTAGATTTGACCTGAGCGCTGCGCGCTGAATAGCGCGGATGTGTACCGCTTCTGACGAGGAAGGATGAGGAATGCCAAACCTGTTGAACTTGCCGCTGCTTGAAGGAGCCGACTCCACATTACTTGCCCAACAAGCGGCTGGATTATTGGACCTGGTAGGGTTGGCCGCTGGCATCTGGACCGTCTGGTCGTCGATCATGCTGCCCCTGGGCGGCAATCTCCAGCGCGCCTTTCGCCTCATCGGCTTTGGCTCGCTCGCCTTTGCCTGCTCGCATGTCGTCGACTCATTCATCGTGGACCTGCATCTGGTCAGCGCCGATCAAGGGCTGCTCATCATGCAAGGCACCGTGTTGCTCTCAATGCTCTGCTTCGTTCCTGGCCTGGCCGCGCTGGCCGATATGCTGCCCACCCTGCCTGGCGCGCAGGGGATGGCGGCTTTGCCGCGTTTCTGGCCGCTGGCGATCACCACCGTCATGGTCGTGGGCGCTTTCAGCTTCATTATGTACGGCATTAGCCCGGAAGCCGAAATCATCGCTCTGATCAGCCTGGATGGCGGCATCAGCCTCATGGCGTGCCTGTGCATCATTCTGCTGATACGCGCGCGCATCGGCGGTATGATCGGGCGCTATTTATGGCTGGCGATGGTGGCGCTGCTCTTCTTCAGCCTGGCGCATCCCGCGCAGGTCTGGATGTATGACAATGCTGGCCTGTCTGACAGCCTTCTCGCTATCCTGCATCGGCTGCTGGTGATGCCAGCCCTGCTGCTGTTTGCGTTCAGCGTGACCAGATTGAGCCACAAACTGAACGCCAGCCTCTATCTGGAAGCCCAACAGAGCGTGGTCAAACGGGCCGATACCCAGGAGCATCCATCCTATAGCCCCAAAGCCATGTTCAGCATTCGCGCCAGAGCTTACCGAAATAAAGCACGCGCGCGTATGCTAAGCGGCGCTGGCTCCCGGCCCTTTCCGGCGCTGCGCCAGAAAGTCAGCAGCGACTGAACAAAACCACTTTCCTGCTTTGCAAGGCCACGCCTCATCCCCCTGGAGCGCTGGCCTTGCGCCTCTTTCTTCGCCCCTTTGACCCTTCTTGACAGCGCCACGCCAAACCTCTTTCTGATGCGCCTGCTGACACGCGCATTGCACAACCTCACGGGCGAGAAAGCCTGACCTGGATAGCCCTCTTTTTTTGCGCATCCTGGGGTTAGTATACTAAGTAATTGGAAGACACAAAGAAGCTATGAAGGAGATGACCAATGACGACCAGCACTTCGCTGCCGCAAAAGCTCTATCTGTTCCAGCTTTCGACGACAACTGTTCCTCTAGGCGAAGGCCGCACGCTGGATATGGTTTCGGGATGTTATCTTGTCGAAACCGGCGATGGCAGGCACATCTTGATCGACAGCGGCCTCCCGGCGGATTACGCGCCGTCCACACCCTTACCGCCAGCCATGAACCAGAAAAACGTGCTTGAACATCTGGCCGCGCTCGGTCTGCGCCCTGACGATATTAACCTGCTCATCTGTACCCATTTCGACCCCGACCACGCGGGCTATCACGACGCCTTTGCGCAGGCAGAATTGATCGTACAGCGCCAGCACTATGACGTGGCGCGCAGTGGGCATCCACGCTTTGCTGCCGCGCGCGCCCATTGGGACCATCCATCCCTGCGCTATCGCCTGATCGATGGCGATAGCGAACTGCTGCCCGGCCTGACGCTGATCGAAACCAGCGGCCACGCGCCAGGACATCAGTCCGTGCTGGTGCGCCTGCCGCACACCGGCCCGGTGCTGCTGGCAATCGACGCGGTGGTGATGCAGCGCCTCTTTACGCCTGAGCGCACGGTCTGGCCCACCGATGACAACGAAGAACAACTGCGCGCCAGCACGCGCAAGCTGCTTGATCTGGTCGAGCGCGAGCGCGTGGCGCTGGTCATCTTCGGCCACGACGGGCAGCAGTGGCGAACGCTCAGGAAAGCGCCAGCGTATTACGATTGATGCTGCTTTGCTGCTGGCGGGGCAGCCTGCTTTCGGTTTTATTGCGCGAGTAGGATGCCCGCAGAACGGCCCGCGCAGCAGCGTGGCCGCTGAGCACCGCGCCTTCCATTGTGGCGGGCCAGCCGGTGTCGGTCCACGCACCCGCCAGAAAGAGGCCGGGCACGGGCGTTGCGGCGGGCAGGCGCTGTGCCAATGAGCCAGGCGTGGCAGCAAAGGTTGCCTGGCGCTCTTTGATGACGAGGGCGTGGGTGATCTCGGCAGCGCGCAGGGCAGGCAAGGCCGCTTCGAGGTCGCCGCGCACCTCTGCAATGATCTGCTCGCGGGATTGGTCCAGATAGCGATGCGCGCCGCTGATAGAGACGCTGAGATATTGCCCGCCTTGCAGGTCCAGCCCCAGCAGCGCGCCCTTATCGAAGACCCAGTACGTATCGCTGCGCCCGATGACGGCGGCCAGCGGCTCGCGCAGCACGACGCGATCAAGCCAGAGGTTGACGCCAACGATAGGTGAAACGCCAAGCTGCGCGGCGCGGGCAAAGAAAGGATGGCTGTGGCAGCCGACAGGCGCGAGACTTGCCAGCGCGTAATGCGGCAGCGCCAGCACTACCTGCTCGGCGGGCAGCACCGCGCCATCGGCCAGCCGCACGCCCATCAGCCGATCATCCTCCATCACCAGGGCGGCCACGCGAGCGCTCAGGCGCACCGCTGCGCCGCGCGTTTTCAAGTAGCGCTCAGCCGCGTCGCAGAGCAGGTCGCTTAGCCCAACGCTCGCATAGCCGATGCGCGCACCGCCAGCGCGGCGCAGCAAACCCTCTTGAAAGACCATCAGCGCCAGCCCGCCGCTGGCCCGCTCGCAGTTTTCGTTCAGCGTGGGCAAGGTAATCAGATTCCAGAGATATTTGATGGCGTTATCGCTTTCGCCGCGCTGCCGCAGCCAGTCGGCAAAGCTGAGATGATCATAGGCGCTGCGTCCGCTTCTGCCTGCCTGGGCGATGGCTGCCAGCGTGCGCGCCGCTTGCAGCTTTTCGCGCCAGGAAAGCATGGGCAAACGCAGAAACGACGGCAGCAGATGCAGCGGCGCGGGCAAAGGGAAGCGCGCCGCCTCCAACGTGGCTGGCTGCTGCCCGGCGGCGAAGATAGGCACGCGCAGGCGCGTTTGCAGATGTGTGGCTTTGGCGACGCCCAATCGCTGCAAGAACCGCTGATAGGCCGCGCAGCAGCCCAGAAAGACGTGCTGGCCGTTATCGACGGGCATGCCCGTTTGCGTGTCGCGGAAGGACCAGGTTTTGCCACCCAGCATCGGACGCGCTTCCAGCAGCGTCACCGGCAGGCTCGCGTCGGCCAGATCGCAGGCGGCGGCGATTCCGGCCAGCCCGCCGCCCACGACTATAACGTTGGGGAAAGTCCCAGGCATGACGACACCGCCTCACTGGTGAAGCCCCAGAACCAGAGCCAGGCCGTCAGTTGGGTCTTCTCCAGGGTTGAGAGGCTGATGCGCTTACTATATACGTCGTAGTTGGCCGCTTCGATGCGGTTCAGAATCTCGGCATAGAGGCCCTGCAAGACAGCAGTACACATGCGCGAGCGCGGCGGCAAGAGCGGGAGCAAGCGGATGCCGCTGGCGAAGTATTTGTGTGCCCGCCGCGTTTGATAGCGCATCAGCGCGCGGAACTCATCGTTCATACGCCCGGCCAGAATATCAGCCTCGCTGACGCCAAAGTCGCGTAACTCGTGCTGCGGCAGATAGATGCGCCCGCGCTCGGCATCTTCTTTCAGGTCGCGCAAAATATTAGTAAGCTGCATGGCGATGCCCAGGTCAATGGCGAAGGTTTTGGCCTGCGGCTGGCGATAGCCAAAGATTTCGATGCAGATCAGCCCAATGGCCGAGGCTGCGCGATAGCAATAGCCGCGCAGCGCCTCGAACGTGCGATAGCGTGTCGTCTCGATATCCATTGCCATGCCTTCGATCAGCGCCTCGAAATAGGCCATGGGGATGGGATAGCGCGTCACGGCATCGTGCAGCGCGATAGTCACCGCGTCGGCTGGCTGCCCCGCGTAGCACTGAGAGAGGCGCTGCTTTGCCAGCGCCAGCGCGCGCAGCTTTTCGGCAGCGCTCCCCTGGCCGTCGACGGCATCGTCGCATTGGCGGCTGAACGCATAAGCAGCATAGATGGCGTGACGTTTGGGTTCAGGGAGAGAGATAAAACCATAATAAAAGTTTTTTGCCTCGCGTTTGGTAATCTGCTGGCAGACCTGGTACGCCTCATAGATATCGGGCGTCGTCCAGCCTTGCACTGCTGCCATGCCACCTCCTTGAGAGTTTCTATAGTCTATTATTTCGATAGAGCGACCCGCGCCATCAGCCAGAGCTTGCGACGGCTGCTCAGCGTGGGCCGTTGGGCAAAAACATCATAGCCGCGCCGCTCGATGGCCGCCAGCACCTCCAGCCCACCCAGCGCAAAGAGCGCGATGGCCCGGCGCGGCAGCCCTGGCAATCTGCCCAGCAAGGGCATGCCCTCGGCAAACAGGCTGCGGGCGCGCTCCACTTCAAAGGCCATCAAGGCCCGAAAGGCAGGCGTTGCCTCGCCGCGTGCCAGCGCCGCCTCGTCACAGCCAAAGCGCGCCATATCCTCAGCGGGCAGATAGATGCGCCCGCGCTCGTGATAATCCGACGCGATATCTTGCCAGAAGTTGGTCAGTTGCAGGGCGGTGCAAATCGCGTCGGAGCAGCGCTGGCGCTCCTCGTCGCGATAGCCATAGAGCATCAGCACCAACCGACCCACCGGATTAGCCGAGTGCTCGCAGTAACGCAGCACATCGGCGTAGGTGGGATAGCGGCTGACGCGCTGGTCCATGCGGTTCGCTTCGATCAGACGCAGAAAGGGCGTGTCTGGCAAATCGAAGCGCCGGATGGTCTCGCGCAGGGCAATCAAATACGGATGCTTCGGCGACTGATCGGCGTTGAAGCAGCGCCGCAGGTCCGCTTCCCAGGCATCCAGGCGCGCCAGCCGCTCTGTTGGCGCTCCTTCATCGCCCAGGTCATCGGTGTGGCGGCAGAAGGCGTAGACACTGCTGAAATGCGGGCGCAGCGCGTGCGGCAGAAACCAGGACAGCACGCTGAAGTTTTCATAGTGTGTGGTTGCCAGCCGCTGGCAATCGGCAAAGGCTTGCTCAGTCGAAACGCTTGCCGCCATGCTATGCCTGCTCCAGATAGCGCCCCAGCGCCATCAGCGGGAAGTAGACGCGGTACAGGTGATACTTAATCATGAAGGCGCGTGGGAAGCCCGTGCCGGTGAAATACGGCTCGGCCCAGGTTCCATCTGCCTCCTGCTGTTCCAGCAGATAGCCGATGCCGCGCTCGATGGCTGCACCGATGCGCTCATTCGTCGCGCCGCCCTGCTGGACTGCCAGCAAGCCCAGCAGGGCCCAGGCGGTCTGCGATGCTGTGGGCGCGCCCGTTCCTCGCTTTGCCGGTTCCTCATAGGAGGCGCAGCTTTCGCCCCACCCGCCATTGTCCTGCTGACAACTGAGCAGCCAGTTTGCCGCTCGCTGGATGTATGGCTGGCGCATATCTTCGCCCAGGGCGCGCAAGGCTGGCAGCACCGCGCCGGTCCCATAGACATAATTGACGCCCCAACGCCCCCACCAGGAACCATCGGCCTGCTGCTCGCGCTTCAGATAGCGCAGCGCCGCCGCGATATGCGGGTCCATGCCGGGCAGACCAAGCGCCCCGAACCATTCGAGGATATGCGCGGTGACATCTTCGCTGGGTGGGTCGATGACCTCGCCGAAGTCGCAGAAGGGAATCTGGGTGATGGCCCGCCGCGTGTTGTCGATATCGAAAGAGGCAAAGCCGCCGCGGCTGCTCTGCATGCCCAGCAGCCATTCGGTGCCACGCTCCAGCGCGATCACCTGGCGTTCCTTGACCTCTGGCGGAAAGATGATGCGCCGCAGCGCCAGCAAGACCTCGGCGGTGTCATCGGTATCGGGATAGAGATCGTTCTGGAACTCGAAGGCCCAGCCCCCAGGGCGAGCCGGGCGCGTGAAGCGGCTGGCGGGAACGACTCGGCCTAAGGGCGTTCCGCCACCAAACCCGCCTGCGCGGGTTCCCCTAACCCCTGGTAATCCAGCGTCGTCTTCTTCTGCTGAATTGAAGAACAAGTCGCTCGATGAGCCGGAGAGGGGAGTCCTTGAAGAGGGACTTGGTGGCCGCAGGCCCTTAGGCGCGGTTTCCCCCGGAGGGGGCACGGCAACCGCCTGCGTGGGGACGGGGGCAGCGTGTTGCCAGCCTTTCTGCCTCACCTGCCAATCGCCGCCGCTGAAGATTTGTTCGTTCAGCAGGAACGATCCGGCCAGCGTCAGCGCGGGGTGGTCGGGCGGCAACCCCGAATCGAGCAGCGCCGTTGCCGCCAGGCACGTGTCCCAGACGGGCGACATGCACGACTGCGTGCGGAACGTGCGCTCGTCCTCGATGGCGAAATCTTCAAAGCCTTGCAACCCCTTTGCCATAACCGCATCGGTGACTGGATGGCCCAGCACATGCAGCGCCAGCAGCGAATAGACCCAGGGCGGCTGAATGCCGCCCCAGCTTCCATCGGCCTCCTGGTGGGCGATAATCCAGCGCTCGCAGGCGCGTCTGGCAGCCTGGCGGAACGGCTTCCATCGGCTGCGTTCCAGGCGGCGCAGGATGGCATCCGCGCCCAGGAAGAAGCGCCGCCAACTCAGCAGCGCGGTTGGCTTCTTGGGCAGGCTCCAGTCCAGGCGATCTTCTGGCCGACAATAGAGTTCATCAACCACAGCGGTTTGCGGAACCGGACGCACCGGCTGTTCGGTCAGCAAGATCAGCATGGGCACAATCGTTTCGCGCGCCCAGCAGGCGAAATCATAGATGTTGAACGGACACCAGGAGGGCAGGAAGATCAGTTCGGGTGGCATCACCGGCAGGCCGCGCCAGTCATACTGGCCCAGCAGCGCCAGCCAGATTTTCGTGAAGACGCGCGTTTTCGGCACGCCGCCTTTGGAGAGGATGAACTCCCGCGCCCGCTGCATAGCTGGTTCATCGGGAGAAGCGCCAGCCAGCTTGAGCGCAAAATACGCTTCGATGGTGGTGCTCAGGTCGCCGGGCGCGTCGTAATAGATGCCCCAGGTGCCATCGCCGCGCTGTTGCTCGCGCAGATACGCCGCGATCTTGGCCCAGCGCTCCGCGTTAGCGACACCCAGAAAATGGGTGAGGAAGAGGTATTCAGCCGTGATGGTCACATTTGATTCCAGTTCGCCGCACCACCAGCCTTCAGGAGCCTGAGTGCTGAGCAAATAGCCCTGCGTGCGCACGATGGCGGCCTGCACAGCCTCCTGCCTCTCATCGGGTGCTGGCTCGTCCGGCAGCCGAATATCTACCTGTTCTTCCTGCTCGAGCGCCATGATGTTCTGTCCTTCTCTATCCTTCATTTTGCCGTGCGAGCGTTGGCCCCGCACCGCGCAGGCGAATAAATCCCCCTTCGGGAGCACGGTCGCGCCTAAGGGTCTACGGCCACCAAGTCCACCTTCGTGGACTCCCCTCCCGCGTGGGCGAGGCGCTACCAGCAAAACTCACACATAACCTTCAGCGCGAAACCAGGTGATAGCGCGCGCCAGCGCATCTTCGACTGGCGACTGCGGCAAGCCCAGTTCGCGCACGGCCTTGCTGGCATCGAAATACATGTGGTGCGCCGACATGCGCACGCCGTTCACAGGAATGCCCGGCGCGCGGCGCAGCAGACGGCCCTCGATCAATTCATCGCTGTAGGCGGCGGCATAGGCTAGCCAGCGCGGCACTTTGAAGCGCGGCGGCGCGCGATGAGCCAGCTTCGCCAGCATGCCAAGAATCTCGTGCAGCGACAGATTGCGATTCCCCAGGATATAGCGCTCGCCGATCTGCCCTTTTTCCAGCGCCAGCACATGACCCCTGGCGCAGTCTTCGACGGCGATCAGGTTCAAGCCAGTATCGAGGTATGCCGGAAGCCGCCCGCGCAGAAAATCGACGATGATGCGCCCGGTTGGCGTTGGCTTCACATCGCCCGGCCCCACAGGCGTGGACGGATTGACCACCACCACCGGCAGACCCTCGCGCGCCAGGCTCAGCGCCTCGTGCTCGGCCAGATATTTGCTGCGCTTATACGCGCCCGCCAGATGCCGCTGGTCAATGGGCGTGGTTTCGTTGCCCGGCGTGCCATCGGTTGGAATGCCGCAGGCAGCCACGCTGCTGGTGTAAACGACCTGCTGTACGCCCTGGCGCAGCGCCGCGACCAGCAGATTGCGCGTGCCGATCAGGTTCGTATCATAGATGGTCCACGGGGCACGCGCCCACAGGCGATAATCGGCGGCGGTGTGCACCAGCGCATCACAGCCCTGGAGCGCGTGCCTCAGGCTGGGCGGGCTGCGCACGTCGCCTGGGCAGACCTCGCAGCGCGGGTCCAGCGGATTGCGGCGCTGCTCGTCGGCGGACGCAGGGCGGACCAGCGCGCGCACCTCATAGCCCGCCTCTAGCAGTTGGCGGGCAACGTGCGAGCCAATGAATCCGGTTGCGCCCGTCACCAGCACGCGCCTCATCGGTCAAAATCCTTGATAAAACTCACAGAAAAGCTGGTCAGGCTTTTCTGCGCTCGGCGGGCATGCAGGCCCAGGCGCGCCAACTGCGCCGCCGTGACCGGATGCCCGATCAGATATTGACTCATCGCTTTCATCTTCGTACGCCCAAAGGCATCCACCAGCCCATCCAGCGGCGGCAGCGATTCGGTGAGTGGGTCGGAAACAGAGCGCACCGCCAGAAAGGGCACGCCCGCCTCGCGCGCCAGCGTGCCCAGCCAGAAGCTTTCCATATCGACAACCGCGCCGGTAAAGTTCCAACTGAGCCATTCTTTCACCTGGCGGTGGCTGGCCGCGCTGGGTACCGTCAGGCAGCCGCCGCCCACGGGCTGCATGCGCCGCCGCAGCCTGAGGTGACGTGTGACGCCCCAGGTCTGCGGCATTTCGACGCGCAGCGCTTTTCGCACCAGATCGTCATCGCAGTTCAGCAGGCCAACCGACGGGGCCGGACGCAGCGGCGAAGGCATCGTTAGCAGCGCCAGCAACTGCGAGCACACCACCAGATCGCCCGCGCGCAGCCTGGCAGCCAGCGCGCCGCAGAAGCCCAGCGAAAGGACAGCAGACGGCTGATAGCGCTGCAAGACAAATTGCAGCGCGCGCTCGGCACGCTGCCTGCCCATGCCGCTTTGCACCAGCAGGCATTCCTGCCCGCCGAGCCAGCCCTCTTCGATCAACGCTTCGCCAGCGGTGAACGAACTGCTGATCTTCATGTGCCGTCGAATCCCGGCCAGTTCGCCTTCCAGCGCTGCCACCGCCGTAATCATCTGCACCTCCGCGAACGAACACATCAAATGGGCGCCATGCCCTTGACCATGGCCGCCATCTGCGTGGGATGGCGAATGGCATCCAAAATGGTCGAAGCCTCATAACCGCAGTGCACCATGCAGTTGGCGCAGCGTGGGTCGCGGCCCGTGCCGTACTTCTCCCAGTCGGTATCTTCCAGCAATTCCTTGAAGCTGCTGGTGTGCTTATCAGCTAATAAATAGCACGGCGAGCGCCAGCCCGCGACGGTATAGGTGGGCGTGCTCCAGGCGGTGCAGCGATAATCCCGCTCGCCGCGCAGGAACGAGAGGTACAGCGGATTGTTGTACCAGTTGATCTTGCCCACCTGATCGTACACCTGCTTGAAAACCTGCGTGGCCTGCTCGCGTGGCAGAAAAACGTTATTGGTGACGGCCTGATAATCATAGGCCGGGGAGACGATGCAGCCCTCCACTTTGAGGTCGTCGGTGAGGAAGCGCAGCAGTTCGATGACGTTTTCCGGCTTGCTGTCCTTGTAGATCGTTGTGTTGGTGCAGACGCGATAGCCGCGCTCAATCGCCGTGCGCGCATTCTTGACCGCTTTGTCCCAGACGCCTTCGCGGTTCACCGACCAATCGTGCAGTTCGCGCATGCCGTCCAGATGGACGACGAAAGCAAACTGCTTGTGCGGCGGGATTTTGCGCATGCCACGTTCCATCAGCAGCCCATTGGTGCAGAGGTAGATGTAGCGGCCCTGTTTAATCAGCCCATCGACGATCTTGTCAATTTCCGGGTGAATCAGCGGCTCGCCGCCCGGAATGGAAACGAGGGGACAGTCGGCCTCCTCGGCCACGTGCAGGCATTCATCCACCGTAAGCTTTTTATGGAACAGCGGCGCGTATTCACGGATGCGCCCGCAGCCCACGCACTCCAGATTGCAGAGTTCCAACGGTTCCAGCATCAGCGTGAACGGAAACTTCTCCGTGCGGAGCAGCTTCTTTTTCATCAGATATTTGGCAACTGTCAGGTTCAGAGCTAGTGGCCTGGACATGAACGCTTTATCCTCTCCAGTGGAGCACCGTGTTTCAGCGAAAGCTTCGCCAGCCCGCGGGCTGGCGAGACAAGCGATACAAACAGCATCAGGCGCGTCGTTCGGCCAGAAAGCGCGCCACCGTGGCAAACTCGGTGCGCGCCCAGGTCGGCAGATGCGCTCGCTCCAGTTCCAGCATGGCCCTGGAGCAATAATCGGCCAGCATGTCCCGCGTGCGCTCCTCAGCGCGCGCCCGTTCCAGCACGGCCAGTGCGTGCTCGACCTCGTCGTCATCGAGCACGCGCGGCCCTCCGGTATACAAATCAGTGAGCAGCGCTTTGTCTTCGGGGCTGCCCTGCTGCATCGCATACACGACCGGCAGCGATTTTTTGCGACGGCGCAGGTCGGCGGCGACCGGTTTGCCGGTTTCGGCAGCCTGCCCCCAGATGCCCAGCAGATCATCACCGATCTGAAAGGCCAGCCCCAGCGCCCGCGCATACCAGCGCAGGTGATCGACCACCGCTTTTTCTGCCCCGCCCAGCAGCGCGCCGGTGTGCACCGCTGCCTCGATCAGCGCGCCGGTCTTGCGGGCAATCATTGCCAGATATTCATCTACGGTGATGTCCGTGCGCTGTTCAAAGGCAAGATCAAGGTACTGCCCCTCCACCAGCCGCAGCGTGGCCGTGTTGAGAAGCTGCCAGACGGCAAGAATCGTTTCAGCCGGATAGGCGCTTTCGCGTAATTGCTCCATTGCAATCCCGCTGAGGGCAAAGGCGGCGTCTCCGGCGTTGATGGCCTGCGCCTGGCCCCAGATAGACCAGACGGTTGGGCGGTGGTGGCGCTGCTGGTCGCCATCCTGAATGTCGTCATGAATCAGCGAAAAGTTGTGGGTCAGTTCCAGCGCCGCTGCTGCTGGCAGTGCTCGCTGCCAATCGCCGCCCACAGCCTCGCAGGCCAGCAAGCAGAGCGTGGGCCGCACCGCCTTGCCCAGCGCGTGCGGCGCGGGGCGACCATCGGCCTCCATCCAGCCGAAATGGTAACTGAGCATACCGTACAGGCCATCGGGTTTGCTCTCCAGCAGCAGCCGCACGCTCTGCTCGATGTCTGCCCGATAGCGTTCCAGAACCGCCGGGAGTTCCAGTATCTTCATGCCAGTCGTGCTCCCCTGAAGCCATGCATCCCTGTTTTCTTGCCAGGAGTGCAATTTAAAGACCAAACACAAGCGAGCAAGAGCGCCGACGCTTTGTTATATACCCTCCTGCGGGGCGCTTGATCTTCCTTGCAAACTTTGTGCCCCGCTTTTTGCCAGATTGCCCAGGCGCAGCGTATCTGGCTCCCTGACCTTTTCTGGAGAGTTTTTCTCTTCTCTTGCCGTATCACTAAGCAGGAGGATATTGCAGAGCTAAGGGTCTTGCGGCACAGCTATGGTTCTCGTTGAAGGGCTGGTTGCGCTGCCCCAGGGCAGCCAGTGGGGACTGAGGGAAAGGGAGTATAGCCACATGAAACGCCTCCATCTGCTGATATTGGCTGGCGGACTGCTGGCCGGAATAGCTTTTTTTCTGCCTTTTGCCTTATCCAACCCAGAGGCCGGCATCTTCAGTTCTGGCGACAGTCTCAAGGAAAAGTTGAACTACACGCTCTCAGTCCTGGGCGTCCTCAAAATTGATCAGGGGCGGATATTCCTGGGCTATGTGGCAACCTTTCTTGAACCAGCCGGGGTGATTCTGCTTCTTCTCGGTGGCCTGGTTGCCCTCAAGCTGAGGAGAGCAGGCGCGCTCTGTGGGTTGTGTGGCGCGCTCTTGGGCCTGATGCCGCTGGTATGGCTTATGACCTTTCTTTATGGGTTCTATCAAGGTGTGGGCGCACCGTTCTCTCTACAAGACTTTGAGTATTTGTTCCGGGGGTGGGGGAGCGGCTATTGGCTGGCAATCATCGGTTTTGTGCTGGGCCTGGTCGGGGCGCTGGCAGTTTGGCTGGAACGGCTCAGGCTTCCGATGGACCAACCCCGGGATAGGACAGCGCGCCGTATCAGACCAGGGGCGCTGCTGGCGCTTTGTGGCGGGTTGGTGGTGGCAGTAGGTATGTTTGTCGTGCCTTTCTTTTCTTCTACTCCACAAGAGAACTTATATGAAGAGAACTTATTTGGCCTCTGGAGCAAGCCCTTTGGTTTTGCTTTTCTCTGGGCAGTGCCTCTGGTGCTGCTGTTGCTGTTAGCAAGTGGCCTGATTGCTTTCATGGGAAAGAAAGCAGCCTATCTGGGAAGTCTGGTCGGCGCACTGGTTGGGCTGGTCTTCCTGCTGCTGATCCTTTCCCCGGTGTTTGTAGGGCTTCAAGGTGTCTTTTCTGACATATCCATCGGGGCTGGTTCCTGGCTGCTGCTCATCGGCTGCGCGCTTGGGCTGATTGGCGCGGTGCTGGGCCTGCTGGAGCGACCAGCCTCACCCGTACCTGCCGAGATGCAAATGGCCCCTCTGCCCTCTTAAAGCGCGGCGTTGGCAGGCCCTTGCGACAGCAAAAAGCGCGAAAGCTACCGGGTGGAGCAGCAAGAAATGCGTCACCGACTGGAGCGCTCCAGTCGGTGACGAAGGGCAGCGAACGGGAAGAGATGGCTAGCGTTCGCGGCACGCCTGGCACAGCCCAAAAATCGCCAGGTGATTCAGATCAGCCTCGAAGCCATAGCGCTCTTGCAGAAGTTGGTTCAGGGGATGGATAATCTCATCTTCCATTTCCCAGATGCCCCCGCAGTTGCGACACAGCAGGTGATGATGCTGGCCGAGGTCAACCGGGTGATAGCGGGCGATGTGGTCGGCGAAATGGGCGTGGGTAACCAGTCCCAATTCCTCCAGCAGTTCCAGGGTGCGGTGTACCGTCGAAAGGTTGATCTGCGGGAAGCGTTCCCGAATGTAGCCGTGAATCTCTTCGGCGGTGACGTGCCTCGTTGACTGGAGAGGCTCGGTTGAGGCTCCGGGCGTCTCCGGCGATTGGCTGGCGCAGGCAAAGAGCGCTTCCAGAATAAGCTGGCGCTGCGGGGTGAGGCGATACCCGCGCGCCTCAAGCTGCCTGAGCATATCTTGCCAGGTGTGGCTTGTTGGTGAGGCATGTTGTGATGGCATCGGATTAGTCCTTGTTGTGGGATAGCCCAAAGATTCCGCTCTCTTAGGCAGGCAAGGCCGCGTCATGCTGTAGTAGACCTTGCTATTGCATATTGTTGCATATCTTTGGACCAGATGCTATCCCTCACCCGACCAGGAAAGCTGCCTCTTTGGCTGGTCCTCATCCGAAATGTTCTTGCCAAAACCTGACAGATGATGTCAGGAAAATCGGGGTAAGATAAGTATGAAGGATGAAGGAAAAACAACAAGGGCATCACTGCATAAGGAGCAACAGCATGGACAATGACCAGCAAGATTTCGAGCAATTCATGAAGCAGCGCAGCGAGGCTTCACGCGCCTATGTGAGCGGCGAAGCTGCCCCACTCGGCGAGATCGTCGCCCGCCACTCCCCTGCTACCTTCTTCGGACCTCGGGGAGGCTATCGTCAGGGCGCTGAGGCAGTCTGGTCCAAATACGAACATGACGCCGTGAACTTTGAGAGCAGCAGCGAGAATCAGTTTGAGACCTTGCACATGGCGGCGAGCAATGGCCTGGCCTACTGGGTTGGTTTCCATCGTGCCACTGTTCATTTGCGCGGCAGGCCAGAAGCCGTCCCGTTCAACCTGCGCGTGACCGAACTCTTCCGCCGCGAGGGCGACACCTGGAAACTCATCCACCGCCATGCTGACCCGCTGGTCGCCGAACCCGAAGCCAGATAGCAATAGCTAACCCGGCGGCGAATGCTCTCCTTATTCATCGCCGGGCTGGCTCTCGAAGCGGCGCTGGCATTCTTCGATCAGCCGCCAGGCTTCATCGGCCCGGAACCAATCGTGTACCTCTGTCTGCACGCCCTGAAGGTCTTTGTAGGTGCGAAAGAAATTGGCAATTTCGCGCGGCCAGTGCTCTTGCAGGTCGGGCAGGTCCATGATGGTGTTATAGCGCGGGTCGTCCAGCGGCACGGCCAGGATTTTCTCATCGACGCCCTTCTCGTCGCTCATCGTCAGCGCCGCAATCGGGCGGATGCGCACATGGCAGCCGGTGAATGTCGGTTCGTCCACCACCACCAGCACATCCAGCGGGTCGCCGTCGCCAGACAGCGTGCCCGCCAGAAAGCCGTAATCCGTCGGGTAATGCACCGAGGAATAGAGCACGCGGTCGAGATGAAAGATGCCCCGCTGGTGGTCATATTCGTATTTGTTGCGGCTGCCGCGCGGAATCTCGATGATGGCTTCCACCCAGCCTTCCTGGCGACTGCCGCGCAGGCGTTCTTGCTCCGCCATAAGCGCTTCTTTCTAGCTGGCTACATATAGCGCCGTGGATGGCGCACCTTGACGCCTTCGCGCACACCGCGCATGGGGTCGAGCAGGCCGCGCGCGTGGTTCACGTACAGGCCAGCGCCTTTGCCCTCCCGATGCCGCAGATAGGGCAGCAGTTGGCCGACCAACGGCTTGCCCGCGCGCAGCAGTTCCAGGTTGGCTGCGGCATGGCGCGTCAGCAGATCGATGCCCGCGATGGGGTCTTCCAGAGTGCGCAGATCAACGTCGTTTGCTGAAGCGTCGGTTTTGCCGCTGCCCTCTGGCAGCTTCAGCCACGATTCTATCTGGTGAACCAGAGCCAGAATGCCTTCTGCGTCGGGCGCGCGCAGCGGGCCTGGCAGGGGAATGCACGCTGGCTGCGGCCATCCGGCGTTGGCGTGGCGCAGCGCGCCCAGGTGCTCCGCCCACAGCGAAAGGCGCAGGCCGCGCGAAAACTCTTCATCCAGCACGGCCACGTTCAATTCGGCGTCGTGGCTCATGCCCCGGCTGTTCAGATTGGCCGAGCCAACCGTCGTCCAGCGGTCATCGACAATGCCAACCTTGGCATGCACATAGACAGGGCGATAGCGCATCAGATTATCGTGGGCGCGTGTTTGCGAACTTGCCAGGCTGAAAAAGCGCAGCCGCCCTTCCTCCGCCGCCTTGGGCGCGTGCCGGAGCAGCCGTTCAATCGTTCGATCGGTGACGGGCCGCCCGATGTTCGGGTGGTCCGGCAGCAGCATGGCAACAGTCACGCCCCGGTTGGCCGCTGCGACCAATTCGGCAAACAGCGCGCGCATATAGCGGCTTTCCCAGCCCAGGCCAGGCGTGCTGACGCTGTAGAAGCCTTCCAGCCAGAGGTATTGTGTCTCCAGGTAGACGTATTGTTTGGCCTGGTGGATGGCGTTGATGTAGGCTTCGGCGATGGTATTGATGCCCGCAGGCGCGAAGCGATAGGTGAGGGCCGGAATGGTGCGTACTACCTGCACCCGTGCCGCCGCGCCCGGCAGATCGGGGCCAGCGCCGCGCAGTTCGTTCTGCTCCTGCGCGCGCACTTTCTCTTCCTGTGCTCTTTGCTGCTCTGGCATATAGGACTGCGCCAGATGCTTCAGCGGCGGCGTCAGCTTGCGCCACCAGGCCATATCGGCCTCGGCCCAGCGCTGGCGAATGTTATGTTCGACATCTGCGGCAGGCGCGCCCGTCAACAACAGGTGGGCATCGTGCCAGGGATGCGGCGAAGCGCCCAGATCGGTGCTGCGTATCTTGCTCTCGAAGGGATGGGAAGGCGTGTCCCAGCGATCAAAATCGCCGCCGTGCTGCACAGCCAGATCGATGCCGCCCACAAAGGCAATGTTGCCATCCACTGCGGCGCATTTCTGATGCAGTGCCTGGGCAACGTGCAGCGGTGAAAGATTACTCTTATCCAAACGGCAATCCACGCCCAATGGACCCAGCAGTTCCTGTTGCGCGTCGGGGTCGCCCACCATATGGAACAGGCCACCGGGATTATACGGCCCCCACAGCAGCACGCGCACGTCCACGCCGCGTTTGGCGGCCAGGCCCAGCACATCCATCACGCGCAGTTCGCTCGATTGCCACAAGGCCAGCGCCTCGTCGTCTAATCCTGCGGCGCGCAGGCGCTCGATCAGCGTGGTTTGTTCAGGCGAGCCATCTTTGCCCGCGCGTTGATCGTGCCCGCGTACCATGCGCAGCTTCGCGTGCAGGCTCCAATCTGCCAGCCAGATGCTCTGCTTCGCTGTGAGGAAGGCGACACACATCGCCAGCATGGCAGCGCGCCCATCGACCAGGGGCGCGAGCGCCTCTGCAATGCCAACATCCAAATCCCCATGTGCCCACCAATTTCTGTCGGATGTCTCTTCCCCGGTGGTGACGCCGTTTGCCAGTCCGATGGGCGTTTTTCGCGCCATGCATTCCCTCCAGTTACACAGTCGTTGATGGCCTGAAACTCTTATGCCAGGTGAGCGTGCAGCTCGATCTGAACATTATTGCGCAGGGCATTGGAAACAGGGCAGCTTTGTTCGGCCCGTTTCGCGGCCTCCTGAAAGGCAGCTTCGTCCAGGCCGGGCACTTTGCCCTCCACATCGAGCTTCATCGTGGTAATTTTGCCGCCATCCAGCGTGCAGACGGCATTCACTGTCAACTGTTCCGGGGGGTGGCCGTCCTTGTTCAGCGTGCTGGAGAAGGCCATCGCGTAGCACCCGGCATGCGCGGCGGCAATCAACTCTTCGGGGCTGGTCATGCCTTCGGGTTGTTCGGTGCGCGCCGCCCAGGTGATGAGTTGTTCACCAAACGCGCCGCTGCCCACCCGCAGCCGCCCGTTGCCGTGCGTCAGATTGCCTTGCCAGATGACTTCAGCCTGTCGCTCTGCTGCCATTGCTTCTTTCCTTTCTGTTGGATGTATCTCCAACGGCTATTATATCGCACCAGATTTCCAGGGTTGCAGGGATGATGCCAACGGCTCGATGCATCTGCTGGTGGTGGGAATGGATGGCACGGTGCAACGGCAGGGCCTGCCGCGCCAAAATCTGGCGCGGCAGGCCCTGTGTTCAATGATAGTGACGTTGCCATCTAGCACGGCTCGGGGTCGTACCGAACAAACTGCTCCCAACGCTCGCGATGATATAAGCAGAACAGCCATTCGTCAGAGCATGGGTCCTTCATCAGTTCACAGACCCAACCCGGCAGTTCCTCTGAAAGCTGCTGTGCCCGCCTCAAGGCTTGAGTGTACGTCATACGCCTTCGCTTTCGTGTGCTTGTTTCTTGAGCAGGGGAGTTCATTGCAAGCGTCTCCTGATCTCATCATGCCGGATGCTTATAACAAAGCCCTTACGGTTGCCGCTTCGCCAGATGCGCCTCAATGGTTGCTGGTTTCAGTATAGGGTGCGGCCTGTGTAATCGCTATCGCCTGGCAGACACCCGGCGTGTCTGCCAGGTCACTGTTCCAGTTTCAAGATGAATGGTGTATGCTATGAACACCAGACACGCAATGTCTTTCTATCAAATCTGGAGGGTATGCCTGATGACCACGCCGCTTTCGCATCCCACCACCGCGCCGCTGAGCCTGGCTCCCACATCAGGAGGCCGCGCCGCTTCGCCCACGCTGGCGATCAACGAGACGATTGCCGCGCGCCGCGCAGCCGGACGCCGCGTCATCCATCTGGGCTTTGGCGAGGCGTCGTTTCCGTTGCATCCCATCCTGCGCGCGGCGCTGGCCGACCACGCCACCAAAACGAGCTACGCGCCCGTGCTGGGCATTCCGGCGCTGCGCCAGGCAATTGCGGGCTATCTTTCGCGCACGCGGGGCTTGCATCTCTCCGCCGCGCAGATTGCGGTCGGGCCAGGCAGCAAGCCGCTGCTGTACGCGCTGATGCAGGTGCTGGCGGGCGATTTGCTGCTGCCCGCGCCGTCGTGGGTGAGCTACGCGCCGCACGCGCGCCTGGCAGGCCGCCGCGTCATTGCCGTGGAGACCGACGCGGGCGACCATCACCGCCTGGCGCCTCAGACGCTTTCAGCGACGCTGGAGCGTGCCCGCAGCGATGGAGCCGACCCGCGCATCTTGCTGGTGAACAGCCCCAGCAATCCCACGGGCGGGATGTTCGAGCGCGCCGATGTCGAGGCGATAGCGCTCTGGGCACGTGAGCAGGGCATCACCATCATCAGCGATGAGATTTACGCCGAACTGGCGCATGGCTGGCGGGCGCACGTGTCGCCTGCCGCGTTTTATCCAGAGGGCACGATTGTCACAGGTGGCCTGTCGAAAGCCTTTTCGGCTGGCGGCTGGCGACTGGGCTACGCGGCGCTGCCCGCGACGGATGCGGGCGAGCAGGTGATGGCGGCGCTGCGCGCGCTCGCCAGCGAAATCTGGTCGTCCACGCCGACGCCCGTACAGGAGGCCGCTGTGCTTGCTTATAGCCCCAATGCCGACCTGGAAAGCTATGTGCGGCGTTCGGCGCGGCTGCACGGCTATATCGCGGGCAGGCTGCATCAAACGCTGACCAGCCTGGGCGTGTTGTGCGCGCGTCCGGCGGGCGCGTTCTATCTCTATCCCGACTTTGCGCCCTGGCGCGCGGCGCTGGCAGCGCGCGGCGCGGCGACCAGCGACGGCCTGGCGCGGCTGCTGCTGGATGAGTGGGACATCGCCGCGCTGCCCGGCGAAGCCTTTTCGGAGCCACCGGAGGCGCTGCGCCTGCGCGTGGCAACGAGCCTGCTCTGTGTACCGGATGCCAACTCGCCTGAGGAGCGCGAGGCCACGCTGTGGGACGTGCTGGAGCGCGCTGATGACCTTCCAGCGGATGATCCAGCCGCTGGCGACCTGCCGCCCATGGCCGCGTTGGAGCGCGCGCAGATCGGGCTGGCCGCCTTCGTGGCCTCCCTGGGCGAACCAACTGAATAAGATGGAGCAACCGTGACGGACAAGCGCGTCTCTCTGCAAGAAGCCATCGCTGCCTATGTGCGCGATGGCGAATCGGTGGCAATTGAGGGCTTTACCGCCTTCATCTGTTTTGCGGCAGGCCACGAGATCATGCGCCAGCGCAGGCGCGACCTGACGCTGATTCGCATGACGCCCGACCTGATCTATGACCAGATGATTGCGGCTGGCGTGGCGCGCAAGCTGGTCTTCAGCTATCTGGGCAATCCGGGCGTTGGCTCGCTGCACGCGGTCAACCGCGCCATCGAGAAGGGCATTCCCGCGCCGCTGGAGATCGAGGAATATTCGCACTATGGCATGGTGGGGCGCTACGCGGCGGGCGCGGCGCGGCTGCCGTTCTTCCCCCTGCGCAGCTATGTCGGCTCGGATATGCCCGCCGCGAATAACCGTATCAAGCTGATCGACAGCCCCTATGGCGATGGCAACATTGCCGTGGTGCCACCGCTCAACCCCGACGTGGCGATCATCCACGCCCAGCGCGCCGACCAGCAGGGCAACACTCAGCTTTGGGGCTTGCTGGGCGTGCAAAAAGAGGTGGCCTTTGCCGCCAGCAAGGTCATAGTCGTGGTGGAAGAGATCGTCGATGAGGCCGTGATTCGTGCCGACCCCAACCGCACGCTGATTCCCGGCTTGATCGTCAACGCTGTGGTCTGCGAGCCGTTTGGCGCGCATCCGTCCTATGTGCAGGGCTATTATGACCGCGACAATGACTTTTATCTGAAGTGGGACGGCATCTCGCGCGACGAGGCGCAAACGCACGCCTGGCTGGACGAATGGGTCTTTGGCGTCAAAGATCGGGCGGAGTATCTGCGCAAGCTCGGCCCCGACGCGCTGGAGCGGCTGAAGCCTGGCGCAGCGCCCGCCAGCCCGGTTGACTATGGAGCGTACCGATGACTGAGCATCAGGGCGAAGCGAGCTATACGCCCAACGAGATGATGATTATCGCGGCGGCGCGGGCGCTGGCCGGAACGCGCACCGTCTTTGTGGGCGTGGGCCAGCCGAATGTGGCCTGCAATCTGGCGCGGCGCAGCGTTGCCCCTGATCTGGAACTGATCTATGAGTCGGGCGTTTATGGCGCGCAGCCCCAGCGGCAGCCGCTGTCAATTGGCGACCCGACGCTCATCAGCGGGGCCGCGTCAGTGATGCCCATGGCCGACCTCTTCGGGCTGTATCTGCAACGCGGGCTGGTGGAAGTGGCGCTGCTGGGTGGCGCGCAGATTGATCGCTTCGGCAACCTGAACACCAGCGTCATCGGCAACTATGACGCGCCCAGGACGCGCCTGCCAGGCAGTGGCGGTGCGTGCGAGATTGCCATCAACGCTCAGCGCGTCTTCATCATCATGGGGCTGAAGCGGCGCAGCTTCGTCGAGCGCCTGGACTTCGTGACCAGCCCCGGCCATCTGACTGGCGGCAACGCTCGCCAGGAATTTGGCATGCCCGGCGGCGGGCCGCAGTTGGTCATCACTGACAAGGCGCTCTTTGACTTTGATAACGCCGAGCGCGAGATGCAGCTTGTCTCGCTCTATCCTGGCGTGACGCTGGAGGCCGTGCGTGCCGAAATGGGCTGGCAGGTGCGCCAGGCCGCCGCGCTGACTGAAAGCCAGCCGCCCACAAACGAAGAACTGCGCCTGCTGCGCGGCTAGGCTTGCCAATCATTCAGAATCTTTCGGTCTGGCTGAAATCATGCGCCAGTTGTTTGGCTTGCGCCTCCCGGCCACGCGGCACTGGCACCTCGGTAGCGGATGTCGTTCTGGTATATTGCCCATAGGCGTGTTTGTAAAAACGCAGCACTGCCGGATATCCGTCTTCATAAGAGACGCGATAGAGGTTGGACAGCGAAGAAATGCACCAGCCGCCCAGGATAATCCCCGCTGTGCTGATATAGGCATCGCCCTGGTTGTTCCGCCGCTGGCTCCGCCGGACGATCACATCTTCAAGGAAGGGCGGCAGGAAAATAGTCACAAGGACAGCGCCTATTCCCACGAACGTCGTGCCGGTATATTCGGGCGCGCTCTCACCAATCACCACCAGGCCAGCGAGCAGCATGATGCCTACAAACGCGCACCCGGCCAACACATAGACTTTGAGCCGTGGCTGCCTGGTGAATTGCTGCCATTCCCGCTCGCTATAGGTCCAATGAATGACCCGCACCTCGCCTGCCAGCATCTTCTCAATGGCAAACCTGGAACGCAGATAATAAAGGGCAGCCATGAGCAGCCCCACGAGCGCGCAGATGCCCAGCAGGCAGGGCATCGCGAGATAGAGCGCGCCCGACCCCAGCAGGAGCATCACCACCAGGCCCACCAGCGCGATTCCCAGTTCCACCAGCAGGCAGGGCATTGTATACAACTCTGGAATGCGAACCTTCGCTGCTGTTGCTTGATCGATCCCCTCGTCAATAGCTGGTGCGCTCGCCTGCTTCTCTGGCCTAGGCTGGGAACGCAGCGGCTCTCCGCAATGGCTACAGACCATCTCGCCCGTGTGGGTACGCACGCCACGATCAAGCGCGCCACAATACGTGCATTGCACAGCGCCCACCTCCTTTTCCTTCATCATACCCGCTGCCCGTCACGAAATCGTTACGAAAAAGCGTTCTCTTCTATATGACACCTTGACACAAAGCTTGGAATCGGTTATACTCACTACTGTCCTTCACACAGAGAAAGGGGTGAGACCGATGCTATTACCAAAACAATCCGCCGTCTGCGTCGCTCCACCCTGCCTTACAACACCCCACCCGTAACACCCTCCCGTCTTCTCCGCACCAGGAGAGCGCAGCCAGGCAGGCATGGCGCGACCAGAAACGGCACAGACACCGGTGGACATATCCACCGGATTTTTGTGTGTTTCAGTGTTTCCAGGCCATTTGGAGCCATCCCCGTTCCCACGCTGGGAAACGGGACAGGCTGCCCTCTGGTGAAAAAGGAGAATGCATTTCGTGCCGACAACGAATCAACTGATTCGCAAAGGTCGCAAACCCAGAAAAAAAGGCTCCTCAAGTCGAGCCTTACATGCGTCGTATAACGCGCTCACGGACAAGACGGCCACCTGCTATTCCCCGCAAAAGGCTGGCATCTGCTTGCAGGTTCGCGTCATGAAGCCTAAAAAGCCAAACTCAGCCCTTCGCAGGATTGCCCGCGTGCGCCTGTCCAACCGGAAAGAAGTGACCGTCTATATTCCAGGTGAAGGACACAACTTGCAAGAACACTCCGCCGTCCTGGTGCGCGGCGGACGAGTCCGAGACCTCCCTGGCGTTCGCTATCACATTGTGCGCGGCGTCCTTGATACGCAGGGCGTCCCCCAGCGTCGTCAAGGTCGTTCCAAATACGGCACCAAGCGCCCGAAAGAAGGACAAACCCCGAAAGCCTCGCTCAAGCAATAGCCTCGCTCCTCTAGTGAGAGGGCCTGCGCGAACATTCGCGCAGGCCCTTCTCTGCTAAATACGTTTGCTATACGCCCAGATTGTACAACTGCTCGAATTGCAGGTTCAGGTCGTTGGTGGCCTGCCACATGGAAGCCAGCGCCCGCCGCACGTTGCGCGCGACGGCAGGCGGCAGGTCGTCGTGTTCGGCCAGCTTTTTCAGCGCCGCGTAGATGGTGAGCAATTCTTGCTCCTGCTCGGTGAGTGGATTGCCCAGCAGGTCAGTCTCAGCCATAGAGGTGTCTCCTTGAAAGCGTTGAAAGCAGCTTAATATTGCGCGACAGGGCGGGCATCGACCAGCCGCTTGGCCTTGAGTTCAAAGCGTGGCAGCGTGCCATAATCCACGCGCTCGATGTTGAAGCGCAGCCCTTCGTGCGCCTGCGCCAAATCTTTGGCGAGCTTGACCTGAAGCTCGTCCCATTCGCCTTCAAAGCCAGGCTTGATGTCGAGCTTGATGGTGATCTCGTCCGTCAGATCATCCTTGCGCCAGATGTAAATTTGGAACTCATCGATGGCGGGATATTCGCGGATGATCGCCTCGACGGCGCGTGGGTAGACGTTCGTGCCGCGAATCAGCTTCATATCGTCCCAGCGGCCACGGATGCCGCCCTCGTACAGATCATACGTGCGCCCGCAGTCGCACGCGCTGGCGGGCACTTTCAGCACCATATCTTTGGTGCGATAGCGAATGACCGGAATGAAGCCGCGCCCAAAAGATGTGACGACGCGCTCGCCCAGTTCGCCATAACCTGCGGGCGCTTCCGTGTCAGGATGAATGACCTCTTCGATGAAGTGATCTTCGATGATATGCGTGCCGCCCGGCTGATGCGAGCACTCGAAGATCATGATCGTGCCAAGCTCGGTCATGCCAGCGGTGTCGCCGCACTTCGCGCCCCAGGCGTCTTCAAGCTGGCGCTTGACGGCGGGAATCGACCCGGCAGGCTCGCCGGAAAGGATAATTTTGCTGACCTTGCCTTCTTTTGCCAGGTCGATGCCAAGCTCTCTGGCGCGCTGCCAGAGCGTCAGCGCGTAGGTTGGCGTGGAGCACAAGACGGTTGCGCCCATCTCCACGATTTGCTTGACGCGCGCCTCGGTGGTTTGCGCGCCGCCGGGGATGACCAGCGCGCCCAGCTTTTCGCAGCAGTAGTGCGCGCCCCAGAAGCCGATGAAGGAGCCATAGCCAAAGGCGAAATAGACTGTATCTTCCGGGCGCACACCGAAGCCCCACAGGCCATAGCACCACATTTCGGCAATCCAGTCCCAATCCTTCATGCTGTCCAGCACGCGAATGGGCGTGCGCCCCGTCGTGCCAGAGGTGAGGTGATAGCGGATGGCATTCGTTTGCTCGGTGGCAAGCAGATCGCCGAACATGGGCTTTTCTAGCTGCGCCTCCATCCACTCCTCGCGCGTCATGAAGGGAATGCGCCGGATGTCATCCAGCGTTTCAAGCTGCTCCGGTCTGAAGCCTGCCGCGTCGAAGCGCCGCCGATGGAACGGCACGTTGGTGTATGCCCACTCGCACAGGCGGCGCAGCTTCAGCAGTTGCAGCGCCTGAAGCTGGTCGCGGGGCATGGTCTCGTTCTTGGGGTTCCAGAACTCCGAATAGGCCATAAGATGGTTTGCCCTCCCTCATTGGACTGAGTAGACGCCGTTGTCAATCAAGTAGAGTAGTGAGGTGTCGGCAAGGGCTGCCGTTCTGCTTTATTTCAAGCCAAGGCGGGCGCGCGCCTGCTCCAGCGTATCGGTGCTGATGTGGCCCACAATGTCCTCCAGCGTTTCCTGGCTGGAAGCCTCCAGCGCTGCCAGCATATCATCGCTGAGCGCGCCGAAGCGACCCTCCAGAGCGACTTGGGCCATCTTGCGCATGCCTTTAGCCATGCCTTTGGCTTCGGCTTCGGCTTTGATTTCTGGCTGGAGTTCGTCAATCAACTCCTCAAGGAATGGTGATTCCCTCAAAATATCACCATACATAGCTCTAATCCTCCTGGAAAGTATGGCTCTATCCACTTTTCCTAAACGTAAGCCAGCTACCGCGCCGGTAATGGTTGCTAGTTCGCCGCGCCGCTCAGCTTCGAGCGGCGCGCGATCAAGACGCTCGATGAGTTCCAACTGCGCGTCTAGCGTCACCGTCGCGCCCATGGCAGCAGCCAGCGGCCAGATGGCATAAGAACTTGTTTGTAATACTTCTTCTGGCGCATGCTCCCATAAGCGGAGGGACTCAAATGGGTAACGCAGCGCCTCTTCGCTGCCCTAATTCCATCCGAAAGGGGATAGAGGCAGGGTTTTGGCCGGACGCAGCCAGATGGCCAGCGAGTGGATAGGCAGGCGATGGTGCCGCCAGAGCCGAATGGCATGCTCGGCCAGTCGCAGGCCCATATCCTGGTCCGGGTCGGTTTGAAGTTCGATATGCAGCAAGCCAGATGTTCCATCGGGCAGTTCCACTTGCCAGGCTTCATCGGCCTGGCGCGGGATTTCTGGTAACTCGCTTGAAAGTGTTTCCAGGTGCTTCAGTTCAGGCGCAAAGATGCTGAGAAAACCGCTGGGATCGCTGATGAGCGAGAACTTGAGCGGTTGATCATAATCGGGTTTGTCCGGCATCCTCAGCCACCTCTCGCTTCATTCTATCACGCCTATCCAGCACTCAGGCGAACCGCGCTTGCTGGCTGACACTGCCTATTTCTCGCGCCCGACCAACTCCCTGGCGATGATGACGCGCTGGATGTGGCTGCTGCCTTCGTAGATTTGCATGCCCTTGATGTCGCGGTAGTAGCGCTCGACGGGGTACTCGTTGGAATAGCCGCGATTGCCATGGATGAGGACCGCTTGCGAGGCGGCGCGCATGGCGGCTTCGGTGGCGAAGAGCTTGGCGGTGGATGTGGCCCTGGTGGCGGGCAAGCCCTGATCTTTGGTCCAGGCCGCGCGATAGACCAGCAGCCGCGCCGCGTCCAGGTCGGCGGCCATATCAGCCAGATCAGTCTGAATCATCTCGAAATCGGCCAGGCGTTGGCCGAACTGGCGGCGCTGCGTGGTGAAGGCAATGCAGGCGTCCAGACATGCTTGCGCCACGCCTACCGCGCCAGCGGCCACGCCCAGGCGGCCACGGTCCAGCGCCGACATGGCAACCTTGAAGCCTTCGCCGGGCGCGCCGAGCAAAGCGCTGGCGGGAACACGGCAGTTGTCGAGGAAGATGTGCGCGTGCTCAGCAGCGCGGTGGCCCAACTCTTTGCCGGGCATGCGTTCGCGCCGGAAGCCGGGCGTGTCCGTTTCGACCAGGAACGCGCAGACGCCGCGATGCCGGGCGGCGCGGTCGCGGCTGGCAAAAACGATGGCAAGCTGCGCGCTGGGGCCGTTGGTAATCCAGATTTTTTCGCCGTTCAGGATGTAGCCGTCGCCGTCTTCGCGGGCGGTGGCCTCCATGCTGGCGGCGTCGGAGCCAGCGTTCGGCTCCGTCAGCGCGTAGCAACCGATCATCTCGCCCGTCGCCAATCTGGGCAGATAGTGGCGCTTTTGTTCTTCTGTGCCCCAGTCGCGGATGCACAACGACACCAGGCTGGTATGCACCGTCAGGAAGCCGCGCACCGAAGAATCAACGCGGCCCAACTCTTCGCAGAGCAGCGCGTAGCTCACATAGTCCATGCCCGCGCCGCCATATTCCGGCTCAATCGGCCCGCCCAGAAAGCCGAGTTCGCCCATGCGCCGGACAAGATGCTGCGGGAAGATGCCCGTTTCATCGGCCTCGCGGGCCACTGGCGCAATCTCTTGCTCGGCGAACTGGCGCGCCGCCGCCTGGACGCGCTGCTGCTCAGGTATCAGATTGAAGTCCACGCTGACTCTCTGCTTTCTCTGGCTGTCTTCAGGCCGAGCGCGGCTGCGAGCGGATTTTATTGATGCCGCGCTCGATTTGTCGCTGCTGCTTGCCAGTGGCCGCAGCCGTCTTCGAGCGCGACGCGCTGGCCGCCACCAGAAATGCCCTGATGAGCGGATGCGCCTCGCCTTTCAGAGCCGAGCGTTCCGGCTGGAAGAGTGTGCCCAGATAGAACGGATGCCCCGGAAGCTCGAAGACGCGCGCCTCGCCGCTGCTGTCCCAGCCAGTGATTTCGATGCCGCCCTGCTCCAGCAGCGATTGATAGCGCGGATTCAGGCCGAAGCTGCAATGATACTGCTCTTCCGTCTCTAGCCGGTTATAGATGCTGGCAATGCGCGAGCCTGGGCGGAAGATGATCGTGCCGCTTTGCTCTACCAACGAGCAGGTCAGCGGGGCCATCAAAGGCATGGCGGCAGCGGGGTTCGATTCCGCGTGGTCGGCTTCGGCCAGCCCCAGCACATTCCTGGCATATTCGATCATCGCGTGCTGAAAGCCACCGCATGTGCCCAGGAATGGAATGTCGTGCTCGCGAGCGTACTGGATGCCGCGCAGCGCGCCGTCCATGCTTTCGTAGGGGCTGCCCGGCACGCACCAGAAGGCATCGTAGCCAGCCAGGTCTGCTTCTGCCGTTGCTTCCAGCAGCGGCGTCGAAAGCCAGGATGCCTCTGCCTGGCAGGCCAGGCCGGACAACGCCAATTCTATGGCACGCGGGATTGCGTAGTGCGCCTTGACGTGGGGGCTGAAATCGCCAATTAACCCAATCCGTATGGAAGTTTTCATGGTGTGTGCTTCTCTCTTATCTCGCGCCCCAGGACGCGATGATTGCCCGGTCATCTTCTATACATTTGTCCGGCGCAGGGACCTGCGCGTGGTCATGAATAATCGATAAATGCGCCTTCTACAGCGTCTTTCATACAGATGCCGACTATTTGCCTGAATATCTGATGCCAGCATAGCACAAATCTGGGGCTTTGTGTATGCGCGCGGCTGTGTTCATGGCTCAACGCCCAGCATGGCAACCCCTTCGATCTCCACCAGAATGCCATCCTGATAGAAGCGCGAGACCTCCAGCAGCGCGGTGGCCGGATAGTATTTGCCGAAGAAGGACTGATGCACCACGCTGAGCGGCTTCAGATGTTTCAAATAGTCATCGCGGTCCTGCACAAAGATGTTGATCTTCACAATGTCTTGCATCGTGCCGCCCGCCTCTTCGACCACTGCCTTGAGATGCCGCAGCACTTCCTCGTATTGCCCCACCAGATCGCCTGCCGCTACCAGTTGCCCATCGGCGTTGATGGCCGTTTGCCCGGCCAGAAAGAGCATCCGCCCGCACGTCGTCAGGATGCCATGGCTAAAGCCGCTCGGGCGCGGCAGCGATGCCGGGGTGATGATCTTTTTCATATACTCTGCCTGCCTCACTTTTCCTCTAGGGTGCCTGTCTCTATCGAAAGGATGTGCTGTTCTGCGTCGCGCCAATTGATGGGTGGCTGCCCATAGACGATGAGAAAATCTGGCTCTCGCTTTGTTTGAGATGACTGGTTGCCAGCCTTCCCTCGGCTTTTCAAAATGAGTTTCTTGCTGACGACGCGCCATGTTCTTCCCGGATGCCTGACAATCAGCCAGTTATCTTGAGGCTGTAATTGTTTCCGAAAGGCTGGGGACAGGCTCACGACTTCAGCGGAGCCGTAAGCAATATAGCTCCCTTGATCGGAATCGGCATCACTGTCTGGCATTGCCCAGACCTCAATCGTGTTGGTAAGTGGCCGGTAGCGCGTATTGTAAGGCAAATCTGGATAGGCAGAAATATCTTGCCAGAGGGCATCTCGCCAGCGGGGATGGCGCCGATACAGGTCTTGCAGGCTTGGATAGTCCTCTGTCCTCAGGTTGGACAGATCGACATGGTAGATAGCCCTGAAAGCGCGCGCCTGCCGCTCCAGGTGGACATGCTGGCTGTGAAGCCCCATCTGTGTATCCTGGATGGGTGGCATGGAAACGATATGGGTACAGACTGAATGGCTGAATAACTCCTCAGCCGTCTGATAAGGGCTGTAGCGATCACCGCTATTATCTGGCTGAATGCTCATACGTGTTCTATCCCTACCCGGCAATGTTGTCTCGCTGCCATTATTAAGTCGAGGGCTTTGCTTACCCCCACCTATCGCCCCGTAAACGTCGGTTTCTCTTTCGCTTTGAAGGCTTCGTAGAAGCGGCGGTGATCGTCGCCCATCAGCATCAGCGCCTGCGCCTGCGCTTCGGCTTCCAGCGCCGACACCAGGTCCATGCTGAGTTCATGGTTCAGCATATGTTTGGTCATCGAGATTGCCAGCGTTGGCCCCTGCGCCAGCTTTCTGGCCCAGGCATAAGCCGCGTCCATCAGATCGGCGTGGGGCACCACGCGATTGACCAGCCCATAGCGCTCTGCCGTGGTGGCATCGATGGTATCGCCCAGCAAGAGCAGTTCAAAAGCGCGCCCCAGCCCGACGACGCGCGGCAAGAGATAGCCCGCGCCCATATCCGCCCCCGTCAGGCCGACTTTGCTGAACAAAAAGGCGAAGCGTGCGTTCTCTGCGGCAATCCGCAAATCGGAGGCCAGCGCGATGACCGCTCCGGCTCCGGCGGTGGTGCCGTTGAGCGCGGCGATGATGGGCTTATCCAGCAGGCGCATATTCTGCACCACCGCGCCGGTCATGCGCGTAAACTCCAGGTGGCCCTTCATATCGCGCTGAAGCAGTTCGCCGATGATCTCATACACGTCGCCGCCGGAGCAGAAGTTATCGCCCGCGCCGGTCAGCACCACCACCTTGACAGCATCATCGAAGCGCAAATCAGCAAACAGATCGCGAAGCTGGGCATAGACCTCGAAGGTCAGGGCGTTCATCACGTCGGGGCGGTTGAACGTGAGCGTGGCAATGCCGTCGCTGACCTCGTAGAGAAAATCATAGCTCATACTCGTTCCCTCTTTCGCGCGTGCTTACGACATGACGCCGCCGCCATCCAGATTGATGGCCTGGCCGGTAATGCCCCTGGCGATGTCTTGCGCCAGGAAGATGGCAATCGCCGCAACCTCTTCCGGCTCCATCAGCCGATGCTGCGGGCTGGACTTTTCCAGCACGTCGCGCGCCTGCTCCTGGCTCATGCCGGTACGGGCGACGATATTGGCGATGCTGGCGTCGGTCATCGGCGTATCCACGTAGCCGGGGCAGATGGCATTGACGGTAATATTGTAGGGCAGCAGTTCGACGGCCAGGGCGCGCGTTAGACCCAGCACGCCGTGCTTGGCGGCAGTATACGCCGCAATATAGCCGCCGCCCACGCGCGAAGCGATGGAGGCGACGGTGATGATGCGCCCCGAGCGCTGGTTGATGAGCGTGGGCACGAAGGCTTTGCTGACGTAATAGACGCTGGTGAGGTTGACGGCCAGCATGCGCTGCCAGAGGTCGTCGGGGTGGTTGACGAACTTGTGGCTGCCCGCGTTGCCCGCATTGTTCACCAGAATATCGAGGCCGCCCAGGCCCGCCAGCAGCGTTTCGGCCATATACTTGACCTGCTCCGCGTCGGTTACGTCGCAGCTTACCGCCAGGCTGTGGCGGCCCAGCCCCTGAATCTCGGCGACGAGCGTTTCAAGCTCAGGCTGCGTGCGCGCCGTCACGGCGACATCGGCTCCCGCCTGGGCCAGCGCCAGCGCGATGCAGCGGCCAATGCCGCGCCCTGCGCCAGTGACGACGGCGCGGCGTCCGGTCAGCGGCGCGGTAGGATTTTCTGCCATACCGGCGTATCCTCTCTATGTTTCCTCCGTCAGCACGCGGTCCCCGTGGCTGGGCGGCTGAGAAATGACAATGAACTCTATCTCCCTATCAGAGTCGTTGCGCATCTGGTGGGCCAAGCCCGCAGGCGCTTCGACGCCCTGCTGCGCCTGAAGCGTTTCGCGCTTCCCGCCAATCTCCAGCGTGGCCGTGCCAGAAAGCACAAAGAAGAACTGCCACGCGGCCTGATGATAGTGCCGGACTTCGGTGGTTCCGGGTGGCATGCGCTCGTGGATGATGCTGAGCGCGCCACGCTTGACGAGATGCCAGCCGTCGCAGCCGCTGCCCCACAGATAATGCTCGGCGTTGTCTTTGCTCATCATATGAGCGGCTTTGCCATCAGAATATTGGTTGGCTCATAGCCCAACTTGGTGTACATGGCTATCGCCCCGCGGTTGCTCCCAAAGACATGTAAGGCTATTTTGGTGGCTCCAAGATCGCGCGCCCTGCGCTCTAGCTCAAGGAATGCCTCGGAGCCATAGCCGCGCCGCTGGAAGGCGTCATCGACGCGGATGTCATAGACAAACGCTTCGCCGTGTCCCCGCATGGCAAACCAGAGCATGCCAACGTTCTGCTGCGCTTCGTTGACCAGCGTGAACAGGTAATGATTCGGCGTCTTCACCCCATCAGGGAGCAAACCTATAAACTCTTTGCGCGCTTCCTCCAGTGCTTCTTCTGCGGTCCAGCGCCCAGCCCGCATATGGTCCTGGGCGTATTCCGCAATGGCCGGTTCAAGAAAGTGTTGATATTCAGCATCAGTCATCGGTTCCAGCGTAATCATTGAATAACCTCCTCAAAGAGCCAGCGCAGCAGTTCCGGCACAGCCAGTTGCCAGGCATGGAAGTTGTGGCCGTATCCGTCTTTTTCGATGAAGTGGACGGTTGCGCCGCTCGCGCCTAATCGTTCAAACAGGGCATACGCGCCGGGCGCGTTCTTGCGCTCGCCCAGGCCGAAATTGCCATGACTGATGGCGAAGCGCCCGCCGCCCGGCCACTCATCGGCCAGGCTCAGTACCGCATCCAACCCATTCCGATGCCAGGGCGAAAAATACGCGCCGCCGCTGAACAGATCGGGCCGCCCCAGCGCCAGTTGCAGCGCCATCGACGCGCCGTTGGAGCCGCCCACCGTCCAGCGCTGCGCGGCTGGGTAGCGCGCCTCGACATATGGCACGACGGTTTCCCAGACCCAGCGCCGCGCCGCCAGGTTGCGGCTGCCGCCCGCCAGATACTCATCAGGCCGCGCCGTGCCGCCATTATCCATCACCACCAGCAGCAGCGGCGGCGCGGCTCCCTGGTGGCGCAGTGTATCAGCGATGGCAGGAAAGCGCTTTTCGGTATCAAGCTCCATCTGCCCATCGGTGAGGTACAGGGTGTGATACCGCTGCCCATCCTGGTAGCCTGGCGGCAGAAAGATGCGCACGCGCCGCTCGCCTCCGGCCAGGCCGCGCGCTGGCAACACAGTATCCACTGCCCGCGTCGATGGCTTGCCCTCTGGGGTCAAGGGCGTGGGCAGATCGGGGCCAAGCAGATAGCGGCTGTGCCGGGGCGAGAGCAGCGGGCCGCGCTCGTTGCCAATCCCAACGCTCGCGCAGACCGTGCGCGGCAGATCAGGCGTGGGGAAATCGCCGCCCCAGATGCGCGTGCCGGAGATTTGCTCCAATGGCTGCGGCTGCTCCCACCATTCGGCCAGGCAAGAGGGCGCGCCCGGGCCGGGATCGCCTTCCCAGAGCACCGTCATGGTGCCATCAGCGTGCATGATGGGCGAGCGCACGTCGGGCGTGAGCAGTTCGGGATGGCCTTTGAGTTGTGCAAAGGTGAACATACTCAATCTTCCCAGGGCGAAAGCGAGACCGGAAACGTGCCCGCCTCGGTGATGGCTTTGCTGAACGGGCGCACCAGTTCGCGCAGCCGCTTGCAGGCGACATCGCCAAGATGCTCCCAGGGCGGCAGGGCAAGCTGGTCGGTGCGCTGCTCGACGGCAGCGCGCCGCGCCTGGCCCTCCTCGGTCAGCGTGTTCTCTGCCGTCAGCCAGCCGCGTTCGCGCAGCCGTTGGCAGGTCGCCTCCCATTCTGCATCAGGCCAGGCGCGGCTGGATTGCAGCGCCTTTGCCGAAATCTCGCCGGTAGCCGCGTGCGTCACCAGCGCTTCGCAAGCGCTGAAGCCTTCGGTGATGAGCGCGGCGCAGTGCCCGCCGAAGCGGAACTCGCGCAGCAGCGTGACGCCATGCCACAGCCTCAGATGCGGCGCGTCCGGCCAGGGCAGCGTGGCTGTGGCGGCAAAGAGCGGGCGGCCCTCCGGCGCGCAGGCGGTGACGGCCTCGCGCGCCAGACTGGCGGCTTCGCTCACTTCGGGGGCGTCCAGGCTGGACCCCAGCATGCGCCGCAGCGCGGCATCCACGGCTTCCAGCCGCGCGGCGCTGATCCCTGCTGGCTTTGCTCGTTCCCAGGCCGCGGGAATGACGCTGCGCACCAGCGCCGGATGAAAGTTATAGAAGATGGCCGCGAGCGTTTCCCCCGAAACCTCACCCAGCGGCGCGCCGCGCGAGGCAAAATAGCCCATTGGGCGGCCTTGCAGGCCGATGCGCTCATACGCGCTTCTGGCCTCGGGGACGAAATAGATCATGGCGTGGAACGGTTCGAGGGTGCGATACATCTGCCGGGAGATAACAGGGTCCATGGTCGAGGCTCCTTTGTCTACTCGCAGCGCTACAAGTACGGCTCCATCATGCAGAGATCGGCGCGGCCAGCGGCGACAATCGTATTGACCTCGTTCGTCGTCGTCAGGTAGCCGCCGACCATCGTTGGGATGCCTGCCTCGTTGCGCACCTGATCGCTCAGGCGTGTCAGGAAGCCGCGTCCATAGGCCGGTTCGGCGTTGGGAACAGTCTGGCCTGCCAGCGCTTCGATCATATCACAACCATGCGCTTCGAGCGCGCCCGCCACGGCCACGGCGTCCTCGACCTCGAAGCCACCTCTGGCGCAGTCGGTGACGGAGAGCGCCACCGAAAGCGGTTTGTCCTCCGGCCAGGCGGCGCGCACCGCGTCGAAGACCTCCAGCGGGAAGCGCAGGCGGTTTTCCAGCGGCCCGCCATATGCGTCCTCGCGCTGATTGCTGAGCGGCGACAGAAAGCTTGCCAGCAGATAGCCCTGGGCACAGTGCAGGTGCAGCAGATCGAAGCCCGCCTCGGCAGCCATCCGGACGGCGCGCGCAAAGTCGTCGCGCACGCGCTCCATGTCGTCATGGTTCATCGCGCCAGGCGGCTGACTCTGCGGCGTATAAGGCAGCGGCGACGCCGCAAGCAGCGGCCAGCCACCGTTCCGCAGTGGTCTATCCAGCCCGGCGCTGCGTGGGCGAGTCGCGCCGCGCCGTCCGGCGTGGCCCAGTTGCAGCGCGATCTTCGCTGGTGTCTGGCGATGAAGCTCGGCGACGATGCGCGCCCAGGCGTCCCGCTGCGCCTCGGTGTAGATGCCGGTATCGCCTGGGCTGACGCGGCCATCGGCGGCAACGGCAGCCAGCGGCGTCAACACCAGCCCCGCGCCGCTCTGCGCGGCCCCAAGCAGAGCCGCCAGCAGCGCTTCGGTGGGCACGCCATCTTCTGCCTGGCAGGCCGAGCGCGGCAGCAGCGCCACGCGGTTGGGTATGCTGGTTTCGCGCAGCCTCAGCGGCGTGAAGAGCGGCGGTGGAGCAACCAGAGGGGCAGGTGCAGCCATGCCAGACGGTGCGCCGCCCCCCGCGCTGGCGAATAAATCTCCCTTCGGGAGCACGGTCGCGCCTAAGGGCCTGCGGCCACCAAGTCCCTCTTCAGGGACTCCCCCCTCCCTCTCGGGCGGGCCTTTGCTTGTAGCGCCGCCGTCCCTGGCGGCCAGACCGTTCGCCAGCGCGGAGGCTAGCGCTGCAAGCGAAACGTCTGGCGTGCCTGGGGTTGGGGGAACCCGCCTGCGCGGGTTTGGTGGCGGAACGCCCTTAGGCGCGGTTTTAACCGCCTGCGGGGAGGGGAGGCGCTGCCCCGCTGCTGCCACATACCAGCGGTCAACCAGATCGCCGAAACGGGGATCGCGCAGGCGCAGATCGTCGTAGGTGATTCTGCCGCTGCGCGTGAGCAACTGAAAGGTGAAGGGAATGGGGTCCAGGCCCAGATAGCGCTTGAGTGTTTCAAAATAGCGCTGGCTTTCCTGGGCGGCGCGCTGAAAGGTTTCGACGACGGGCTTGCGCTCAAGCTGGTACTCGTTCAAAGCCGTGTCCAGGCTGCGGTGTTGTTCCAAAGCGCTCGCCAGCGCAATCGCGTCTTCCATCGCCAGCTTCGTGCCGGAGCCGATGGAAAAGTGCGCCGTGTGCGCGGCATCGCCCAGCAAAACGATGTTGCCATGCCGCCAGCGCTGCATCTTCAGCGTGGGAAAGCTAATCCACTTCGAGTTGTTGGAAAGCAGCCGCGCGCCGCGCAGGTCGTCGGCAAACAGGCGCTCGCAATAGGCCAGGCTGGCGGATTCGTCGGCCTGGTCCAGCCCAGCCTTCAGCCAGGTCGCTTCGTCGCATTCGACAATAAAGGTGCTGGCCGCGCCCCCGAAGGGGTAGGCGTGGACCTGAAAGAGACCGTGCTCGTTTTCGCGGAAGATGAAGGTAAAGGCGTCCAGTACCTTTTCCGCGCCAAGCCAGATATATCTGGCCTTGCCCAGTTCGATGCTCGGCTGGAAGCTGGCCGCGTGCGCCTTGCGCGCCACGCTGTTCAGGCCATCGGCGGCAATCAGCAGATCGTGGGCGGGCAGCGCTGCCAGATCGTTGATTTCGGTGTCGAACTGGAGGTTGACGCCAAGCTCGGCGCAGCGCTGCTGCAAGATGTGGAGCAGGCGCTTGCGCGCGATGCTGGCAATGACATGCCCGCCGCAGCGGATGGTTTCGCCGCGATAGCACGTGTCGATGGCGTCCCAGATGACAAACTGGCTGGCAATCTGCTCGTAGGTTTTGTAGTCGGCGCGCTGGAACGACGCCAGCGTGCGATCAGAAAAGACCACGCCCCAGCCATAGGTCACATCCGCCGCGTTGCGCTCCAGAATGGTGATGTCGTGCGCTGGATGGGCTTTCTTGATGAGCAGGCCCGCGTACAGGCCAGCCGGACCCGCGCCCAGAATGATGATCTTCATGCTGGCCTGCCCAGCCCTTCAAGCACGGCGGCCAGTTGCTCAAGCTGGTCCAGATCGGCAGAGGTGGGCAGCAGCACCATCTCGTCGCATCCCGCCTCTTCATAGCCGCGCAAGAACTGCGCGATAGCCTGCGGCGTGGTGAGCAGCCCGGCGGCAATCTTTTCGGCAAACGGGCCGGTGAAGGCGTAATAGTCGCGCAGATAGCGCGTGCCAGCCTCGGCAGCCTCGTCGCCCAGCGCGAAATAGCCCTGCGCCCAAAGCTGCGGCTGGCCGGGCCGCCCGGCATCGCTCCAGGCGGCGCGGGCTTTGTCGGCGGCGCGGGCAAAGGTTTTGGGCGGGCCGCCGCCGTGTACATAGCCATCGGCGCAGCGCGCCATGCGTCCGAAGCCCTGATCGCTCAGCCCGCCAATCAACAGCGGCGGCCCTCCAGCCTGCTGAGGCATAATCCCGGTGTCTTCCCAGGCATCGCGCAGCGCGGCAAGCTGCTCGGTGAGGCGCGCGCCGCGCGTGTGATAGTCGATCCCAGCGGCCTCGTAGTCGTCGCGCCGCGCACCCACGGCCAGCCCCAGCGTCAGCCGCCCGCCCGACAGCGCGTCCACGGAGGCAGCCGCCTTTGCCAGCAGCAGCGTGTTGCGCAGCGGGCCGATGACAATCATCGTCACCAGCCGCACGCGCCGGGTCACAGCCGCCGCAGCCGCCAGCGCCGTCAGCGGGTCATAGCTCGCGTAGGCCAGGCGATCAAGCACGCCCAGGCTGGTAAATGGCCCCGCGTCGGCGCGTCTGGCCCATTCGATCAAGCGCGGCCCATCCGTGCCAGGCACGGCGTTTGGCAGCCCAATACCAATCTGCATATGCAACCCCTTTGTTGCTCAGACTCGAAGACAGAAGAATCTGTGCCCGCCTTGTTTGCCCACACACCTATGGACGATGTGGACGATGTGGACGCTTTGCCTATCAATAATTAAGAGTAAATAAATATACTCTTATAGAGAAGAATGTACAGTAAAACCTGAAGCGTCCACATCGTCCACATCGTCCATACCTCCCTGCCAACATATCCCCCAAACATCCAAAAGCCGCGCCCCAAAAGGCCCACCCCCTTGGCAGCTTCTAGACAAGTAGGCTATACTCTTCCCATACCTGCTGATTGTTGCGTGGCGTTCTGGAGGATACCGCATAACCGCCTCGCAAAAAACGAACGAAGAAAGAAGAAACAACTAAAGAACGGCTGGCAGGGCCGGTGAAGAAAGCACCGGCTGTGCCATGACCCCACATACGGTACATCCAGATATGGGGCTGGGGAGTATTGTACCATCGAGCCTCCCAACGGCCATATCCGAACGCTTTCGACCTTGTGGGGTCAAGGCGCGCCGATATGGCCGTTCCGTTTCTCTGCCGTACATCGGCAAGAAAGGGACATCTCGATGGTTTCTGTTGGCTCCGTTCCCTGGTACAATGTTCCGGCGCGGGCGCGCGAGCGACCAACGGGAGCGAGAGTGCGGGAACCCAGTTCCCGCAAGCGCCCGCCCCCGAAGGGGCGCCCGTTTCCCGTCCACCTCTGGATGAGGCAGCGCTATGGCTTCCGCCTGCCGCCATCCGCCTTCGTCCGCCCGCGCCAGCCGCCGCGCGGGCCGCTGGGCCGCGACAGGGACTTCCCCGCCAAAGTCTGGGCAGATGCGCGGCACAGCGCATAACAAATTGCGGCCCGACGGCACTATCTTCTTAAAGCACATGCATGGACTGATGAAAGGGCCGCTGGAGGGTTGCTTACGACCAATCAGGAACAGCTATCCGCCGCCGCGTTTGCTCAGGTCATCCGGCGGGCGCGTCAACACCAGGAAGAGGCGTTGGTCGCGCTCTATCGACGTGCCCTGCCGGTGATCTATCGCTATGTGCTGGCGCGGCTGGGCCAGCCTGATCTGGTCGAAGATGTGGTCTCCGATGTCTTCCTGGTAATGGTCGAATCCATCGGCACGCTGCGCGCCGAACACGAGGCCGGTTTTTACGCCTGGCTGATTCAAATCGCCCAGGGAAAGATTGCCAGGGTGATGCGCAGCAAGAAGCGCGGCGAACTTCGGCTGATGCCGCTGACGGGCGCTGGCGCGGAAGGCGAAGAAGACTCCTGGGAGCCAACGGCGACCGATCTGACGAGCAATCCACAAGCCTTGCAGGAATGGCGCGAAACGCTGGGAGAATTGGGGCTGGCGCTAGGCAGCCTCACCAACGAGCAGCAGGTAGTGATCGCTGGCCGCTTCCTGGCCGGGCAAAGCATCGAAGACCTGGCCCGCGCCCTCAACAAACAGCCTGGCGCGGTGCGCGCCTTGCAGTTTCGGGCGTTGGGCAAGCTGGCCGACTATTTGGGGCTGTCGGGTAATCGCTCGCGGCCTGGCAGGAAAGGAGGGCGGGCATGACTCCCGAAGAGTATCTGGACTATCTGATTCAGCAGCACTTGTCCGATGCCTCCTGGCAGCCAGATGTCGACGACGACGATGCGGCTAAACTCGCCGCCGCCGAGGCCGTTGCTCACCTGAATACCTTCGAGCCGCCACCCTCCCTTGCGGGGCGCATTGAAGCGCGTGTGCGCGAGCGGGCGCGCGAGCCGCAGGCGCGGGCGCAGCACAATGGGCATCTGCTGACCATTGTGCCAGAACAGCATGACCGCGTGGTCAGCCTGGAGCCACGCCCCAGCACTGGTCCGCGCCGCTTCCGTGTCCATCACGCCTGGATTGCAGCGCTGAGCACAGCGGCGGTGCTGGTGCTGGCTCTGCTGGGGTTGTCGACTGCGGCTGCCGGAAGCCTGCCGGGCGACCCGCTCTATGGCATCAGACATTTCGAGCAGCAGATGGCGCTCTCCAACGCCAGCAGCCCGGATGACCGCGCTAACCTTCAGATTACCCAGTTGCAAACCGCGCTGGCTGACCTGCAAGCCGAAGTGAGCGATGGCCGCTCGGATGATAACATCAGGCAAGCGCTGAGCATCGTCGCCACGGATACCCAGCAAAGCCAGGCAGATGTGGCCGCCTTGTCCCCCGGAACGGCGCGCGATACGGCGCAGCAATCCCTGGCGACAACGCTGCAATATGAGCAATCCATGCTCTATATGCTGCTGGCGCGGGTCGATTGGCCGCTGCGGCTGGCCTTCACTCAGCAGCTTGGCGCGCTGGGCGCTGCCGTCCCAACGGTGACGCAGGTGACCATAACGTCGGGGCCGAATCATACGCTGATCTTGAAGCTGACAGGCGCGAACTTCGCGCCGGGCGCGCGCCTGGTCATCGATGGCCGGGTGCTCGGCACCGTCACGCAGAACACCGGGACCACCCTGACGGCCACCATCGCTGCCTCCAATTGGCGCGACGATGATGTCGCCGTTGGCGTGGTAAACCCTGATGGCACGGTGGCGCAGAAGATGGTCGGCGATGATGATAATCAGCCCGGCGGCGACGACGGCGGGCATGGCACGCCCACTCCTGGCGGCACGCCCACCCCTGGCAGCGGCGGGCATGGCGGCGATGATGGTGGCGGTGGCGATGATGGTGGCGGCGATTAACGGCGGCCTGGCGCGGGCCATCATGTTCCGGTGCTGCTACTGCGTGGGGAGCGCGTACTGCTGAGCAATCCTGATAGCTGTCTCCTGTGGTGAGAGTGTGGTGTTATCGATGGTCAATTTGCGTTCATGAACCACCATCGGTATCAAAGCGTCTCTTTGATAGTATTGTTCTATATGCTCTGGAGACATGCCTTTCGCATATTTGCTTCTGGAGGGATTCGCGATTCGTTCCCGCAGCGCGTCAGGCTGGCACGTCAATTCGACAAAATGTATACTGTTGTGGTCATCCTCGATCAACTGCATGACATCAGGGATGAAATGACCGGGAACGCTCGCTTCCGGCGCAAACGTAAAGATCATGCCGTGTATTCCTTCTTCTTTAGCCTTTTGAAACGCCATCATCCAGATGATTTCTCTCAGTTCTATAAACGGCTTTGTCCCAAAATCGAAGAGAGCGTAGACCAGATCAACCGTCAGGTGGTTATGGAACAATTTATACCTGGTGAGCTTTGCAAGTTCCTGTGCTACGGTGAGCTTCCCGACGCCCGGAGGACCATAGATAAAAATCAACTTCATCGGCATATTCCTTTCTCTCTTCCGGCTGCTTTTGGGCATGCCGCGTGCGTCACGATGAATACCAGGTGGCCGTTCCTTGACAGCATGCTTTGAACACAGTATCATGCTGATATGAAACCGAACAATCCTCCCACCAATGGTTTGGTCTTGGCCCTGCGAGTTGGGATAGGTGGCGAGCACAGCATGCCTTGTGGCCCAGCGACCCCGCGAAACGTGGCATGGGCCAGGAAAGGACATGCCCGGTAAGGAGCCACCCGATGGCAGTTTCGCAATCCTCCCTGGCGCGTCTGCTGGTGGTAGAAAGCGCACCTTTATTGCGCGAAGCCTTGCTCTCGCTGTTGATCGAGGAAGGCTATGCCGCCAGGGGCATTGCTTCGCTGGAAGAAGCGCTGCGCGACCTGGACGAGCAGCCCTATGACCTGATTCTGGCGGAACTCTTCGCGGGAGCCTCGAAACATTCGTTTGCCCCTGCGCACGTTCTGCGCCGCCGCGCCCACCCCATTCCTCTGGGCCTCATCACCACACAGTCGCGGGTGCTGCAAGCCCCCCGAGCGGCAGGTTTTGCCTTTGCCGTGCCCAGGCCCATTGATGTCTCGCTGCTGCTCACCGAAATTGCCACCTGCCTCCAGACTCCGCTCCAGGCCGAGCAGCAGGCCCAGGCGCGGACCATCGAGCGCTTTCTGACCGCCTGGGGTGTGGAAGAATGGAAGAGCATGCTCAGTTTGTGTACCGAAGAGATCATCTGGTATTCCTCGCCGCTCTTCCCCCTGCCGGTCACCGCTGTCTCTGGCAAAATGGGCGTGCTGCGCCTGGTCAGCGACATCCGACGGAATTATCAGAGTTTGCGCGTCGAAGCGCAGAAAGTTTATGATCGGCCTCATGGCCTGGCGGCGCGCGTCTTTGGCTCCGCTGCCGAGCGCGGGCGCGGCTGGCAGTTGTTCAGCGGCACAGCCCTGTTTGCCTTTGAAGGCGAACGCATCTGCCAGATCGGCCTTCCGCTGTCGTATCAGCGCTGGAAAGGCTTACTGGAACCCCCTGGCGCATCCTTTGGGGCGGGCTGACCCTCTTTCTCTGGCAACAGCAGAGGCAAGCGAATGGTAAAGGTCGTGCCTTTCCCTTCGGAAGAGTCCACGCTAATCCTGCCGTTGTGCGCGGTCACCAATTCGCGCACGATATAGAGGCCCAGCCCCAACCCTCGCTTCGTCTGCCGGTCACTGCGCGCCGCCTGGTAAAAGCGCGAAAAGAGATGCGGCAGATCGGCCTGGGGAATGCCCTGGCCGTAATCCTGCACCTGCACTTCGGCCTCGTTCTCCACCTGCCGCACGCGCACGTCGATCTGCTTTGACTGGGGCGCGTAGGTCATGGCGTTGTTGAGCAGATTCAGCAGGATTTGCTCCAGCCGCCCGGTGTCGCCAGAGACGCTGAGCGGGTTGGTTTGCACCTCCAGGTGGATCGTCTGGCTGGTCGCTGTTGTCTGCGCAACTTCCACCGTCTGGGCCACCAGTTCATCCAGCCGCACCGGCGCAAGGTTGAGGGTATATTTGCCGGTTTGCAGCCGACCGACATCCAGCAAATCATCGACCATGCGCACCAGTTGCCGCGTCTGGCGCAGCGCTCGCTCGGCATAGCGGCGCTGCGGCGCGTCGGCGGGCAAGCCTTCCACCTGTTTCAGCAGCAGTTGCAGCGTGCCTTGCAGCGGTGTCAACGGCGTGCGCAGTTCGTGGCTTGCCAGCGACATGAACTCATCTTGCAGGCGGTGTATGCTGCGCTCGGTAATATCGCGAATGGCGACCACACCGGCTTGTTGCTCGTTGCCAGGGCTGTGAATAGGCTGTCCGATGGCCTCGAACCAGCGCCGCGTGCCATCTGCGTCGGTGAGGGTAAACTCCATCCTGAACGATTCGCCCCGCGCCGCCCGCTCGCGCGGTGTGGACCCCGGGGGCAGCAGATGGCCGTCTTCATCGCGGGCCATGAACTGCTCGTCGGGGCCGCCAAACATCTCGGCATAGGCGGGGTTCGACATCGTCAGCGCGCCGTCGCGGTTGACCACCAGCAGCGCGCTGGGCATGCTGGAAAGAATCGCCTCCAGCCGCGCGCGTTCTTCCACGCTGACGTGCGCCATGTCTTGCAATTCCTGGCTGCGCGCGTGCAGGTCGTCGTTGGTGGTGTTCAATTCCTCGATGGTGGACTGCAATTCCTCGTTCAGCGTCTCAAGCTCTTCGTTGGTGGCCTGCAACTCTTCATTCAGCGTTTCCACTTCTTCAGTGGCGGCCTGGGCCTCTTCGGTGCTCAGCAAAAACTCTTCGTTGGTGGTGCGCAGTTCTTCGTTGCTGCTGGTCAATTCCTGGTTGGCTTCCACCAGTTGCCGGTTCGTTTCCACCAACCGCTGCATCAGTTGTTCCTGGCGCGCAGCTTCGTCTGACCGCGCGGTTTGAATCTGCTCCAGTTCATGGGTGGTTTCCTGAAGCTGGCGTTCCAAAAGCTGTCGCCGCTGTATCAGGGCGGTAATGTCATAGATCACCACCATGGCGCTGTCCACCATGCTGCGCTCGCCTTCGCTGCGCTGGGGATGGCAGACGATCTGGAGATAGCGCAGGTCGCCCGTGGTGACCTCTTCAATCGCAAACTCGTCTACCGTGGCATCCGTCCCCATACGGAAGGCCAGATCAACGGCTGCGCGCAGCCGCTGGGTCGATGGCGATTGGGTGAGGTGAATCAGGTCTTCGCCCACCGCCGCGCCGTGAATGGCAAGATAGCCCCGCGCCGCGCTGTTGATACCCTGGATGTCGTAATGCCTATCCACCACCACCAGCCCCACCGGCAGGCGCAGCAAGACGCTTTCGTTGATGTTGCGCACGCGCTGCATGACCTCTTTTTGGCGCTGGCCCGATTCGTGGCCGCTGGGTGTGCGGCGGGTCAGGGCCAGGCGCTGCGGGGGCGCGGGTGTGGGCGTGGTGAAACGCGCCAGCGGCATCAGGATGCGGTCGCCCTGGCGGCGATAGACCTTGTGCTGCTTGTGCTGAAGCACATAAAACTCGGAAAGCGGGCTGGTGGATTCTGCCTTGCCCAGCACCAGATAGCCGCCGTCGCGCAGCGAATAGGCAAAGAGTTGCAGCGTGCGCTGTTGCAGGTCGGGCGTGAAATAGATCATCACATTGCGGCAGACGGCCATGTCGATATTGGGGAACGGCGCGCGCTGCCCCAGGTCGTGCTGGCCGAAGACGGTCAGGCTGCGCACGCGCTTTTTGATCTGAAAGTGGTTCTCGTCCTTGCTGAAGTAGCGGGTGATCAGTTCTTCGGGCACGCCGCTCAGCGCCGAAGCGGGATAGATGCCGCGCCGGGCAAACGCCACGGCCTCGGCATCGACATCGGTGGCGAAGATGCGCACATTGAACTGATCGAGTTCCGCGCCCAGCGCCTCCGACATCAGGATTGCCAGCGAATAGGCTTCTTCGCCCGTGGCGCAGCCAGCAGACCAGATGCGTATTTCGTTGTCTCGGCTGCGGGCGTATTTGATGATATCCGGCAGCACTTCGTCGCGCAGATAGGCAAAGAGTTCCGGGTCGCGGAAAAATTCGGTCACTTTAATCAAAAAGGCATTGATAAGCTGTGGATACTCTTCGGGGTGGGTATCCAGATATTGCACATAGCCTTCCAGGTTTTCGGTGTCGGTGGCAACAATGCGGCGCTGCAAGCGGCGCAGAATCGTCGGCGTTTTATAGCTGTTGAAGTCCAGGCCATAGCGCGTGCGTACTTCTTCCAGAAAGGCTTCCAGCGCTTTCTTTTCGTCAGGGCGGGTGGGCACTGGCACCCCGGCTATCAGGTCTCGCAAGATGTGGCCCATGCGCTCCAGGGTCGCCACGATGTCCACCGTGTTAGGGGCCAGCGAAAGCGGCATGCCGGGATAGGTGGCCGTGTCGGGGTCTTGAATGATGACTGTGCCCCCCGCTTTCTTGACCGTCCGCGCGCCTGCCGCGCCATCCGTGCCGGTGCCGCTCAAGATCACGGCAATCAGCCGCTCGCCATAGACCTCTGCCGCGCTGGTCAGCAGCAGATCGATGGAGGGTTTGAAGCGCCCGGCACTGTCCTCTTGTAATTCGATAGCCGAGTCGGTAATATGAATCTGGCGATTAGAGGGCACGACATAGATCACGCCTGGTTCCAGGTGCTCGTGTTCGCCAGAAGTGCGCACCGGCAGCGTGCTGCGCCTGCCCAGGATTTCTGCCAGATGACTGGGACGATTGGGGTCCAGATGCTGGGCGATCACAATGGGCGCGGGAAAATCGGTGGGCAACGTTGCTACCAGCGTCGAAAGCGCGTCAATTCCACCAGCAGAGGAGCCAATCACAACGAGATGTCTAAGCGGCGTCACCTTTGAAGCCATAAGACCACCCCCCATCCTTGTCTGCCCGCCAGCGCGTGTACATAAGCGCCGGGCCGCCTGAACCGTTTTAACCCGTTATCCTGTAAGCAGCATTCATCCCTACATTATACATTCTTTCAAGCGCTTTAGCTCAGCACCGGCAATGGCATGCATTATGCACGCCAGATGAAAAACAAGAGCATGTACGCGCGCGTTGATGAGAGGGGACGCGGGGACTGACCCCGGAAGAGGGAAATGGCGCACATGGATAAGGACAACAGCCATGGAGAGAAAAAAAGCTCCGCCTGGGCACGATATCATCGTTGTAGGCGCTTCTACCGGTGGCGTTGAGGCGCTGGCGGCGCTGGTTCAGCAGTTCCAGCCGGACCTGTCGGCGGCGGTTTTTGTCTGCGTGCATATTCCGCCCCAGGCGACCAGTGTCCTGCCTACCATCCTTGAGCGCTCTGGCCTCCTGCCCGCCAGACACGCGATTGATGGCGAACTGATTCAGCCAGGGCGCATTTACGTGGCCCCGCCCGATTTCCATCTGCTGGTTGAACGCGGATATGCGCGCGTGATGCGTGGGCCACGCGAGAACCGCAGTCGGCCTGCCGTGGACCCGCTCTTTCGCAGCGCCGCCCGCGTCTATGGGCCGCGCGTGATTGGCGTGGTGCTGACCGGCGCGCTCAACGATGGAACGGCGGGCCTGCTGGCGGTCAAAAGGCGCGGCGGCCTGGCCGTGGTCCAGGACCCGGCAGATGCGTTTTTCCCCTCCATGCCCGAAAGCGCGCTGGAATATGTCAAAGCTGATTACTGCCTGCCTCTCGACGAGATCGGCCCGCTGCTGATGCGTCTGGCGCGCGAACCAGCGCCAGCGGAGTCGGCCTTTCCGGTGCCAGAGGAGATGGAGGAAGAAGCGAAGATTCTGGAAATGGACGAGATCACCATGGAAAGCGAGCAGCGGCCAGGGAAAATCTCCGTTTTCACCTGCCCGGAGTGCAAAGGCCCACTCTGGGAACTGCGCGACGGCGATCTGCTGCGCTTTCGCTGCCGCCAGGGCCACGCCTTTACCGGCGAAACGATGATGGCCGAGCAAACGGATGCCGTGGAAGATGCCCTCTGGACGGCCCTCAACATCCTGCAAGAGAGCGCGCAGATGTCCGAGCGCATGGCCGCCGAATCGCGCCAGCGCAGCCGTAACTTTGCCGCTGCGCACTTCGATGAGATGGCCCGCGAAAAGTGGGGACGCGCCGATACCCTGCGCCGCGTGCTCCTCAACGCCAATAACGAGGCACCGCCCAATGAGGCCGCCCCGGATGAGGCGCAAGCGTGAGGGGCGCGGGCTGGCGACTTTAGTCGCGCCTAGGGGCCTGCGGCCACCCTCGTTAGCTGCCGAGGGCACAGCAAGTCCCTCTTCAGGGACTCCCCGCTCGCAATGGCGCAGCGTTGGCAACAAGGAGCAAGCGCCTCGTATGCCAGGGCTGGGGGAACCCGCGCAGGCGGGTTTGGCCGTGCCCTCGGCAGCTAACGAGGGTGGCCGCAGGCCCTTAGGCGCGGTTTCCCCCGGAGGGGGCACGGCAACCTCCAGCGGGGTTGGGGGCGTCCAGTTCGCCAACGCGCCTGGCTGCCACCTGAAGCGCCTGGAATCCATCCGGCAAGGCCAGCGGCTCTGCGGAATGCAGGCAGAACTCCAGGCCAGGGCCAAGCACCATCTGGCGCTGCCAGAGCGCCACGCCCGGCTGGCCGGTGATGCCCGCAAGCTGCTGCAAGCACGCCGCATAGGTGAGATCGGCTGGCTTGCTGAACCAGGTGGCATAGCCATGCTGCGCCGGGAACGCCGGGCTGCCCTGCGCCAGCGCGTAGACGCCGCCCTTGCCGCCGCCCGCCATGCGCGCCACCGCCAGATGCGTTTCCCCATGCGGCGGGCTGATTGCCGCGCCATTGAGCACGCCCAGCGCCGCGAAATCTTCGACGAGATACCAATCCTCATACGCCGCCTGCCCGCGATTGGCCCAGGGAAGCTGCTGCACAGCCAGCGCCCAGGACCGCTGGAATCCCTGCGGCGGGTGCGCCGCGAGCGAGCGCATGAAGGCGCGCAAAGCGTCTTCATATTCGGCTGAAGGGATGGACTCCAGCGGCCAGTGCGTAAAGAAATAGGCGAGCATCGTCGCTATTGCCCTGCTGATGGGTTATCTGGCGGATAGGGAATCTCCCTGCCGCCTTCCTGATACGTTGCTGGCGCTGATCCCTGCGCTGGCGGTGGATAGGGCGACTGGTAGGGCGCTTGATAGGGCGCTTGCAGCGGCGGAGCCATCCAGCCCATGTTCCCAATGTTGGTGGTAATCGGCCTGAGCAGCGCGCCCAGGATGATGGTGACGCCAACAGGCAGCAGAATCCAGGGCCAGAAGCCGATCAGAAAGCAGAGGCCGAGGCCCGCCAGCCAGACCGCGCCGTGCAGCCCGCCATAGACGCCGCGTGGATTGTACGTGCTGATGGACCCGATCAAGGTAGTGGCTGCCAGGGCAAAAAAGAAAATGGGCAGGAAGAGATCGCCTTGACTGCGCGAAAAGAAGAACGCAAACGCCAGACCAATGATGAGCAGCCCCCCTGCCACGCCTCGCAATGGGTTTTGTTGCGGTCGCATAGGTTCCACCTTCCATGTGTTTCAAATACAACAAGCCGCGCGTCTGCATTATACCCCTTGCTGTAAATCCCCAGGTTGTTGGTCGCGCCGGGCGTCCCTTCGGGCCTTTTCCATAAGTTCCTCTTCAGGGACTCCCCTCCCGCGTGGGCGGAGCATTCTATTTGCGCCGCCGCCCACATGATGCGCAACGAGATGAGGGAACCCAACAAGAGAAGCCTTCTCATAAATGCGACAAAGCCTGTGAACATGATAGGATGTGATGTGAGGGGCATTTCGCCAATCCAATGAGTGACCGAGACGCTGCAAAGGAAACGAACATGGGAAAAGAGGTCATCTTCATCCAAGGTGGGGGCGAAGGAGCATATGAGATGGACCGCAAGCTGGTAGCAAGTTTGCAACAAGCACTCGGGGCTGACTACCAGGTGCATTATCCCCGCATGCCCAACGAGGGCGCGCCAGACTATACCCTCTGGAAGGGGCCAATCCACAGCATGCTCGCAGCGCTGCACGGAGAGAGTATCCTCGTGGGGCATTCCGTCGGGGGCTACCTCCTGGTCAAATATGTGACGCAGGAACCCCTGCCATCCGCGCCGATCAGGGGCATCTGCCTGATCGCTACCCCCTATCCGGGTGGTGATGAACAGTGGCAATTCGAGGGATTCAGCCTGCCCGAAGACTTTGGGCGAAAGTTCCCGGCGAACGCCAGAATATGGCTCTATCACAGCCCGGATGATCAGACCGTGCCCTTCGCGCACATGGGGCTGTACGCCAAGCACATCCCTGGAGCAACCGTCCGTGAGACAGCAGGCGGGCATCAACTCAACAACGATGTAGCGCAAGTGGCCCAAGACATCAGAGCAACCATCTCATAAACAGGGGAATCCGCGCAGGCGGATTTGGCCGTGCCCTCGGCAGCTAACGGGGGTGGCCGCAGGTCCTTAGGCCGAGTCGTTCCCGCCTGCGGGGCTGGGGGTATCCGGCTGCTCCATCGTAACCGTTCCAACTTGTCTGTAACCCTGGCCCGTGCCGCCAGAGAGCGGCGAGCTAAACGATTCACGCCCAACATGTCGGGCGCTGGCCTGAGCTAGAGAAGGAGTGTGCCGCGATGCCCTGGAACCCCGAACGCTATCAACAGTTTCAGCAAGAGCGTTCTGCCCCGTTCGATGACCTCTTGCAGTTGGTGACGCGGCGCGACAATCTTCGCGTCATCGACCTGGGCTGCGGGCCGGGCAACCTGACGCGGCGGCTGGCCGACGCGCTGCCCGGCAGCGATGTGCTGGGGATGGATAGCTCGCCGGAGATGCTGGCAAAGGCCGCTCCCCTGGCGCGCCCTGGCCTGCGCTTTGAACCGGGCACGATTGAGGCGGTGACGGGCGAATGGGATGTCATCTTTTCCAACGCGGCCCTGCATTGGGTGGACCATCATCGGGCGCTGCTGCCCCGGCTCTTTTCACTGCTGCGGCCAGGCGGGCAGCTTGTCATGCAGGTGCCTTCTAACTACAGCCACCCGACACACGCGCTGATTGTGGATATCGCCAGCGAAGCGCCGTTCGCCGAGGCGCTGCGTGGCTGGCAGCGCGTGATGCCGGTGCTTTCCATCGAGGAGTACGCCGAACTACTCTACGACCTGGGCGGCGCAGACATCACCGTCTTTGAAAAGGTCTATCCGCATGTGCTGAAGGATGCCGACGCGCTGGTTGATTGGACCTCTGGCACGGCGCTGGTGCCCTATTTCGAGCGCTTGCCGGAGGGGATGCGCGAGCGCTTTCTGGAGCGCTATCGCCAACGCCTGCGCGAACGCTTCCCCGGCAGCCCGGTCTTCTATGGCTTCCGGCGCACGCTCTTTGCCGTCACGCGCCCGATGGAGGGGTAGCGCGGCATTCGGCGACCTGTCCAGAAGGGAATGGAATCGCCGAATGCTGCTGCGCTGCGCGCTTATCCGACGTGCGAGACGATTTCGCCATCGTGCCATTCGGGCACGCCTTCCAGCACCGTCATCAACTCCAGAAAGCGTTTGTTTTGCTCCGGGCTTTCGGCGTTGGCCCGATACGCCGCCTTGTCGGTGAAGACGACGGCCAGATAATACTCGTGCGGGTCGGCATCCATCTGATAGATATAGGACGCAACGTTGCCAGGGATGCGCGCCGCCTCGATGGCCCGCCCGATCTCGACAAACTTCGCCTCCATGCCTGGCTTGACGCGCAGCCGCGCCACGGTTCCATACATAGTTCGTTCCTTTCTGAGCGTATCTCGATTCACCTGGGGGTAGACCACCCCGCTTACATAGCTCCCTGCCGAACAGATTACCAGATGGAGAAACGGAGTCAATCGGCAAATCTACCCATTTCGGGCTACACTTTGGCGACCATCGCCAGCAATTCGTGATCGAAATAGCGGATGGTGCCGCCGGGCAACTGCAAGGCCAGGTCCGGCTGGAGCGCAGCCACAAACTCGGTATCGTGGCTGACGATGACCAGCGTGCCCTTGTAGCTTTCTAACGCCTGGCGCACCCGGTCGCGCGAGATGGGGTCCAGGTTGTTGGTTGGCTCGTCCAGCAGCAGCGTGTTGTAGCCCCCAAGCATCAAGCGTGCCAGAGCCAGCCGTGTCTTTTCCCCGCCCGAAAGCGAGCCGACTTTTTGAAACGCCTGCTCGCCCGTGAAGAGAAAACGCCCCAGCAGCGAGCGTAGCTGTCCATCGCCGGGCAATGGTCCTGTCCGGTGCGGCATCTCGCTGGCGGCCAGGCGCAGTTCCTCCAGCAGCGTCAGCGTCGGGTGCAGCGATTCGTGCTCCTGGGCATAGTAGCCGAGATCGACCTGATGCCCTGTCTGCACGCGCCCCTGGCTGGGCGGCGTCATCCCCGCCAGAATGCGCAGCAGCGTCGTCTTGCCCGCGCCGTTGCGGCCAATCACCACCAGGCGTTGCCCGCGCTCGATCTCGAACGACAGGTTGCTGAGCACCTGCGGGCCGTTATAGCTCTTGCTCACCTGCTCCACGCGCAAGACCAGATGCCCGCTCTGGCGCGCAATGGGCAGTTCCAGCTTCAGGGCGCGCTCTTTGCGCGGCAGCGTGGACGGGTCGGGCATCTCCTCGCGCATGCGCTCGATCATATGATCGAAGACCTTGGCGCGGCGGGCCATCTTTTCGGTCTTGCCGCGCATCCAGTTGGCCTGCTCCTCCAGCCGGGCGATCTTGTCGCGCTTGCGCTCGGCCTCGGCGGCGGCAGATTGCTCGGCCTGGCTGCGCTGGCGCTGATAGGACGAATAGTTGCCGGTATAGGTGGTGAGCGTGCGCGTCAGCGCGTCCAGATGCAGGATGCGCGCAATGGCGCGGTCCAGCAGCGCCAGATCGTGCGAGACGAGCACGACCGCGCCCTCGAAGTGCGCCAGATAGCCCATCAGCCAGAGCGTGGCCGGGCCGTCCAGGTGGTTGGTCGGCTCGTCCAGCAGCAAGAGGTCGGGCGCGGCAAAGAGCACCCGCGCCAGCGCCAGCCGCGTCTTCTGGCCGCCGGAGAGCTTGTCCACCGGGCGGTCCAGGTCGATGTCGCCCAGGCCAAGGCCGCGCAGCAGCTTGATGATTTCATGCTCGGCGGCGTAGCCTCCCGCCAGCCGGAAGCGGTCTTCTAGCTCGCCGTAGCGCGCCAGCAGATCATCCGGCGAAAGCTGGGGCGCAGCCGCAGCGGCAACGCCAACCGGCTGGGGCGCGGTGGCGCGCTCCAGTTCGGCTTCGATGGCGCGCAGTTCAGCGCCGATGGCCGCCAGATCGCGCCCGGCCAGCATGACGTTGCGCACCGTGGCGGGGATGTCGGAGGCAGCGCTGCGCGAAGCGTCCAGCGCGTCGGCCAGCCGTTCCTGCCCCAGATAGCCGATGCGATCAGGGCGGGTGATGCTGCCGCCTTCTGGCTCCAGGTCGCCGCGCAGCGTGCGCAGCAGGGTCGTCTTGCCCGCGCCGTTCACGCCCACCAGCCCGACCTTTTCGCCAGGCCCAATGATGAACGAAGCATCCTCCAGCAGCGTGGTCGCGCCGCGCGCAAGGGTCACGTGTTTTGCTTCCAGCATAGTGCGTTCTTCCTTCCTCGCCCCACCATCACACCAACCGGCGTCAGGGGCGCTGTCCTCAAACAGCCCGCAAAAAAGCCGCGAGCAGGCCATCTGCCCACGGCTCTGGCTGGTGCTGGAGGAAAAGCGCTCGATGAGGAAAGCAGGCAGGGTATACGTTCACCTGCTGGGAACCAGAGGCGCATCAGGACACGCCGATTCCCGGTTTCTCATGAGGGGGTGCTGTCTCCACGCTTGCCTGAAAATGGGCAGACTGCTCCCGTAATTTACGGGCGAGTTGCAAGCATTCTTACAGGCAAAGGAGACATGTTCGTGTGCGCGTCCTTTTCGGAGCAGGGTTCGGGCGCATGGTGCATGCAGCCCGGCGACGTGTTGTGACACATCCAGAAGAAAGTATACCTGACTGCGCTCGGAAAATCAAGGGGCTTGACAATATAGAACAAATATTCTACACTTCTCGTTGGAGCGCTCGTTTCCCTCGGAAGCGCTCCAGTCCCCAGGAGTGATGGGAGGCCGCGTGTGCCTCCCCTGTGTGGATGAGGAGGAAGTTGTTGATGTCTGTTGTCGAAACCCCCTTGTTGCCCCAGGCGCTGGATGCTGAAGCAGCCCTGCTTGGCTGCATCCTGATCGACCCCGATGCCCTGCGGCCCGCCAGAATCTTGAAGCCCGCCGATTTCTACCGCGAAGCCCACGCCACCCTCTTTGCCACGATGCGCCAGTTGGAGGATGACGGCCTGGCCG